>WLWD01002753.1_pt1 | contig 91804 bp, 44 predicted proteins | sample 6712731 | NCBI WGS metagenome assembly WLWD01 (sample SAMN12718690, study PRJNA576275) | sponge metagenome | isolation source: marine sponge | host: Mycale hentscheli | place: New Zealand: South Island, Marlborough, Capsize Point | collected 2014-11-01
ACGTACGACTAGGGACAGGATATTAGCATCGGTAAAGATCGACAAGTTACGGCGGTAAACTTCGATAAAATAACGGGCTGCAGAATGTAGATGATCAAACCAATTAGCTGTGGACTTAATGTTTGTTTATTTGTTGTAACATAGAGTGAAAGCAAAATCCTCTCATTTGTGAAATAAAAAAGCCTTATCCTAAATCACTAGCTAGCTAATTAGATACTGTGCTGGATTGCCTGATCAATTTTTTGGCTATCAATGAATGTGTGTAAAAGGGCAACTGTGGTTGGTAAGACTAGATGGATATCATAATGAATAGACTACAAGTAAAAATATAATATGTCATGATAAGGTCAGTATTATTGATTGTTGTTAGCTACCTTTATTATTGTCACATCACTATTATTGTTCTTGTTTGTGTGTATCCATCAGCTAGCTATATTGGCCAGCTACATCTTATTCATGCAGACTCTGGCTTCATATGAAATTTAACTTTGCTCAACAAGTATTGTTGGGTTTGGGAGAGGAGAACTGAGAGTTGTCTATAGTACCAGAATAGTACTGGTGTGTCACATACTACCACAGCAAGAAATCACCCTTGCCAGACTAGCTAATATGAGTGATCTTAGCTGGTACTGTGACATGTAGGAAGAGTACAACTAATTGACTCAACTTCATCTCAATAGCCTAGACTCAACATATCAAATTTTATACTGACAATTTACTAATATTGGTAGCTAATGTGGTAAGCAAGCTTACCTGGTACTTTCAGTAAAATTCAGCATACCTTTTTTAATACCCCCTTGAGACCATGTTCCGTCTTGAAGAGTTGACATTAATGACATTAGCTACTGTATTATAATATAATAAATGCAAGTACTTATTCTGCAGCAGTCAGTTCACAGGAACTGCTGGCTTATTTTTTAAGCCCAAGGTTTAGCAGCAAGTGATAAATATTGAGATAACAAAAAATAATAATAATAATAAATAAATAAATGAAGAGAACTATAAATTGCTATTAGCTATTGACAAAAAGAACAAATATAATCATTGTTATCATTTATATTAATGCAGTTTAAATGTATCCAAACAGAGCACAGCTTGCATGATATCCACTGTACATTATCATCTTCCAATGTATCATCTTGCTGGAAACACAGCACAAATTTCAGTTTCAGTACAATTTAATTCGTCTTCACATTGCATAGCTTCAGTAATAGTGGGCTTGCTAATAGTTCTTATAGAATCCAATCTTTTCTTTCGTGTTGAAAAAAACTTTCTTCGCGGTATACTTTTAGTATCAGATGATAATGCAATGGATGAGATATTTCCCAATGATTCATATACCGATTGTAGTGAGTCAGTGCTTTCCATACTACCACACAGATTCAATTTGGGATAAACGACATTTTATTTTTTGAAGCAATTTTATTTTGTCTATACAAATAGTTTCTGAATTGTTATATGAGGCCAATTTTTGAAAATGCTCCCTATCACAACCTTCATCATAACCTCTGATCTGAGCATTGTTGAGATCTTTATTGGTATACATATGTACTAAATGAATATGTTTGCATACAGTATTATTAGTGCAAGCATCCAAACAGGAGCAAGTGTATTGGTGAAAACATGCCAAACAAAATTGGCATTTCAATTTGCAGTTATAGCTATCCATTATTTTACATACTGTATAGCATGTACTTGGCCTTTTCTGGGAAGATACACTATATTCGTTATCTTTCTTATGCACAATTTGTGCATCGTGAAACAATTCTGCTGTTTTGTGTCTCTTGTTTATGTCACAGATTCTGTGACTGTGCTTTCCCTTCTCTATCTTTTGCAAGTTTTCATATGCTTTATCTCGAGCAATTTGAAATAAAACATGGATGAGAGTGTCCAAACGTCTGTTTCATTTGTGTTTCAGATAAACTATTTTCAATACACGATGGAAGGCTTCTGCATGCATATTTGAATTAAATGGACGTCCTACTCTAAAACACAACGCCCATTGTTCTATATGATTAGTATAGTGTTGAAAATAGTCCAAGAAAGAACTACTTTTGTGTTGTGTCAAAAATTTAGTTAACAATATTTGGAATTTTGTTTTGCATGACTCCATCAAGAGTACCTGTAGTTGGTGATATGCTTCTTGCTGACTACTGGGGCTATCAAAATATCTTTTAACTGCTTTCCTCCAAGCACGATCAATGTGCCAGGCACACCATAAGTATTTAGTTCTTTCTGAATCAAATACATCCTTCCAAGCATTGTAGTACTGTAGTGCCATGTCTGACATAAACCACTCTGTAGAAAGATCACCACATGTTGATTGCTTCAAATATATATTTTATGACAGATTCATCTTCGCGATTTGATATACCCCAAGCTACAGGAATTCCTTCCTGATACTGGTCTAAGACAAGTACACTGATTAAATGAAAACTGTAACTATTTACATTATATGTTGCATCCACACATATACCATTTTTTCCAAATGTAACAAACATTTCCTTTTGAAATTCTGTCTGCAAAACAAGAAGAAAATCATGAGTATCTAAAGAAGTATACTTTTTAGAGGAGTTTTCACTTTGTTGTTTGAAGAGTAGAACAGCATTTGTAATCTGATGCTTGCATTTCATCAACCATTGTTGAAACACTCACAAAGTCATTAGAATGCCTTAGTATTCCATCTGTGTTGAATATTTTCCTAATATTGTTCACATCCTTTCCTGATATCAAATGATCTCTGGTAATTCCTCTTGCAGATTTGCTGCCTCGAATATCCTGAATAATTCTATTTGGGAAAATCCCTGCCTCAAGCTTTTCAGCAACAACAAGTTTGGTAGTGTTATTAATGTGTAAATGTCCTAGTTGATTTTTATGATTGTAATGTGTTGAGCTATCAACCACAGTAGTACAATCACTACGGACATTTTTTATTGCTTTAATATGTGCAGAGCAATTCATATTTAGTTTACTTGATCCCTGACTTTTCAGTGCTCTCTTCCCAGAACCCCGAGATTTATATTTACCGGTACGATTACAGTAATAATAATAATATTCATTGCCATCACGTATATTTGGGGCACTGTGCAATACATACCAAGAATCTGTCAAATTCTCTTATTCTTCTTTCCATTCAAGGAAATGATGGAAACTACCAAATGTATGCCTTGTAATCACTACATCGATGTTGTGCACAGCTTCTAGATGATTGTTTAAAGCATCAATACTGGACAACCTGTAAATGAAAGAAATTCTCAAAACATTAACCATTGTATTATTTGTCAAATACCTTTTTTCACAAATATCACACTTATTTCTTCCCGTTTCTGCTGAGTGTACTGTATTCATGTGTCTAGACAAGCTGTTGTGATGGGAGTACTGCTTATTGCAAATTTTACATCTCAGTGATGATGGTTCTTTGGTATTATTTTGCTGTAATCAAATAGAGAAGAAGAAAGGCAAATAGAATTGGACTGATTCTGCTGTTGTTGAAGACTAGGTGTATTAATTAAGCCACACTTCTGTATGACGTCCACTGGATCTAAATATTTGATATTTTAGTCACAGGAATTGGAACGATTAAATTATGATATGTCCAAAAAAAAAAAGAATTAATGGTTATTCTACCTGATACTGAAGTATTTAGAATCTTTGAGTTTGATTCTTCTTCTGCTTCTTTTATTTTCTTTTGTGGCATAATTAGAAATTCTGCAGAAATGCTTGCTTTTTCTGAAGCACATCTTTTTCTGCTCTTACCACTAAAGTGTTCAGCACGGCTAGCCCCTGAAACATTATTTGACAGGATTGTATGATAATAATAATAAATGGCATATGCCATTCTCACGAAGTACCTGTTGGTGATAATTTGGATGAGGTTGGCGATATTTTAGAAGATGGTTCTTCCATAGTTGGATCACTTTTGATGCCTGTAGCAAGATGGTATTAAATTAATAATACAATAACAAACAGAGTAATTGCATTAGATATTACCATTTGCTGAAACTTGTGAGAACAATTTTTCTGTTTTTGTTCCCAAAGACAATTTATTCCGTTTTAATTTCTGTGAATCTTTCTTTGTTGCTGAACTTTTCCGTATCAACAAGCTCCTTCTGCTATTCATTTCGCTAATACATCAATGTAGCTAATATTAACATGAAAAATAATTAAAAAATACTTTATATACAATATACATCAATTTTCCATGAAGAAGTTCCTCTGTAATAATATTTCTGATAATTGGCATAGCATTCTATTACAAAATAAAACACTTATTATAAAAATTAACTGTTATTTTACCAGTTAACTTAGTCGATAACTTTTATTGCCTACCTGATCAAAGTCCATTAATTCATTCTGAATCCTGTATAGTGCAAACTAAAACCATTGTTGTTAATAATTATAAAGAAAATAATATTGACATTAGTCCTTTGCATTACCTGAGTCAGAAAAACACCACAGTCAAAAGAATTTGTTTGCCTTGGAATATTCTATATAAGTTTGATTTTAATATTAAGGTCACTAATTTCATATAATTTATCATAGACTTACCTTTATAGCAGTGTAAGACCAATTTTGCCAGTTTGGATTGGCATATCCTTTCTCATTGAATCTTTCATTAAAAAATATCCTAAAAATATTATATTGAGGCTAAATTGAAAAATTTTAAACCATTAATTTGACTACTTTAGAGAGTTCCAATAATTTGGATGATCATTATGAATGGAATCGTAATATTCCACTGCCTTCTTTGATGTGTCCATAACCTATATTTGACAGTTTAGAAATAATTGTTATTGGAAATAATGGCAATGTAAGTTTTTACCAAAAGAGTCCAATGACTATTTTCATGGTTAATAAATGTGAGAATGTAGTCACATTCGATAATGCTGTCCTGAAGAGAAAAAAAAATACACTCATTATCCAATTTATTGTCAACACATCAATTTATAATTACCTTATTGTACCAACGCTTTACTCCTGAATATCCTTTATGTATTAGTTTCTTCATGAAGTGTGATCCCAAAATGAACACTCTCTAATGTATAGATGCTGTATGATTATTTAATATATAAATGGCTATTTATGTTTTACCTTGGAAGACTGGGTTCTCACCAGATCCAAATAACATTGAATAATCTAACACAATGACAGCATTTTAAAGACAGTAGCATGTTAGCTGATGATAATATTAATACAAACCTCATCAGATAGCCACTGATTATTTATTATTCTCTGGCACTGACGTAGTGTAAGGGAAGGGTAGTGATTAAGCTCTGTGTATAGAATAGTATGAATAATGCATCTAAGCTACTCAATGTAGCTAAGCAAATCATTACCACATCTTTTGTATACTAAGACTGATGGATCTTTAGAAAGTACTTCTTGTAAATCAACTTTTGTAACCTAAAATGGTAACAACATGTAAGGAGAATTGAAGTTTTTGTAGTAAGCTTACCTTTTCATCATTCATAAGAAACCATGCATTTTGGTCAGAATCATTGATGTAACTAGTGTAATGTCCGTTACCGGAGAAAAGATGATAATATACCACACATCCAACTAATCTGTACACAATTCCCTTTTTGACTTGTAAAAACAAACTCTGCAGTGAAGTTTAAATAATGTTATATAACAAGGAACTAAAATCCAATTTAAATAAATTTAATACCTGTATTTCTGCTCTTTGTTGCCTAAACAATAATTCAGTTCATAAAATAGTTGAGTGTAAATGACGAGGTTTGACTTACGAGCTAGCAATCTTTGATATGTGTACTATAAGTACTGAAGGATTTGAAGCTATCTCCTTTTCTAATGTAATCCCAGATTTATTGCAACTGTAAATTATGAAGTAGGTAGTAATGAGTGTGAATAAAAAAAAAGTTTAGTGAAAGTGCAATTCAAATAATGAATGGAGTAGTAGCTGACTAGGGATGCTTCGAGAAGCATATACGAGCATAATAGCTTGAGGCTTCAGTTGCCATGTTACCATCAAACATAATTATAAACATATCCATAACAATCTGTTCAGTTCTATCACACTGAGGATGGCTAGATGAATGGCAGCCGAAACGTCTGTATCAATCTATTTATATGACTAGTGAATTGATATATATATATATATATATATATAATACTTATAGCACGAGTCAGAGTACAATATGGGAAAATATTTTACGAGCACGCAAAATATTTTCACGAGCCAAAGGCGAGTGAAAATGTGGCGTGAGAGTAAAATATCATTCCCATATTGTACGACGAGTGTGATAAGTGATTTATTGCTTCTTTGAAATTTTTCTCAACCGGTTACAATACAATTTTCATTGATTTTACTCGATACGTGCGAGCTACAAGTAGCGTACAATATCAACCGTACAATATGGGAGAATACAGAACGCTCGCGTGATGCGGAAATATTCAAGTAAAAATATCAAAGCTGCAATAAATATATATATGTCTATATATATATATATATATATGTCTATATATAATACTTATAGCACGAGTCAGAGTACAGTATGGGAAAATATTTTACGAGCACGCAAAATATTTTCACGAGCCAAAGGCGAGTGAAAATGTGGCGTGAGAGTAAAATATCATTCCCATATTGTACGACGAGTGTGATAAGTGATTTATTGCTTCTTTGAAAATTTTCTCAACCGGTTACAATACAATTTTCATTGATTTTACTCGCTACGCGCGCGCTACAAGTAGCGTACAATATAAACCGTACAATATGGGAGAATACAGAACGCTCGCGTGATGCGGAAATATTCAAGTAAAAATATCAAAGCTGCAATAAATATATATATATATATATATATTAGCTATATGTACACCTAGTCAAACAAATATAATCATAGACATATTTTACATACATTATTTTGCTTAAACTATCCATAGCTAATTCTCATATAACTTTGTTGGCATTGTTTATTGATAGAAGCTTGTTTAATCAAACTTATTTAATATGTCTATATTGCTCGGCTACACCAATACTTGTTACATATTCCATCAGCAATGTCTTCCTTCTCCAGAGCATCAACAAATAATTCGGGAACACTTTGAATCTAAAATTAATTATTTTAGTTAGAGTATCATAATTTCTGATGCAAAAAAGAGGCATCAACCTTAGAGCCGGATCCAGCTTGCAGTGTTAAACACACTTCTCTATCTTTCACTGATTGTACATGTTCACATTTGGCACACTTCACTACATAAGAAACTATTGACATGTTAATACATAGTGAACTTTTAAAATCTTACATTGCCTTGACACTATCACCATAACATCAGTTTGAAATGTGCTCCTGAAACTTTATAGGCATGTTTAGAATTGAGCAATCTATGACGGTGTTATATTTCAAACTTACTGTGATGAATTACTCATGAAATAATCTATCAAGAGTAGCAAGAATTCATGCGCATCAAATGGCTCTCCTGGACAAATTGATGAGTGGATTGCTAATAAAAACCAGCATCTATAATTTTTTGTTGCAGTTTTTCTATTGATAAAGTTGACATTACTTGGAAATGATATCTGTAATCTGCTAATGTCTAAACTAGTGCATTCTCTTCCATACTGGTACTTTCCCATAAAGTCACGGAAAGCACAAAAGACACAATCTTTCGAACCTATAGTATATTTGAGGGTATATGGCTATATGCAGTTGAGTATAGTAGGAAAGAAAAATTAGTTACGTGAAATAAATAAATAATAAATCATAACTAAAATAAATAAATGAATAAATAAATAAATAAGTTGCATCCTTGGCCGAAGAAAGGAAGTCTGCCAAGTATGCACATCTAGCACTTCAGTTAATTATACAGCCAGTCGCCATAGAGGCCTCAGGCACCATAGGGCCCTCTACCCTATCTTTTCTAGAGAAGTTAGGCAGACGCATCCACCTGGCCACGAGAGACCCCCGCTATACACAGTTCCTCCTTTAGCGGCTGTCAGTATTGGTACAACGTGGAAATACAGCAGCAATTTTAGGCAGTACAGGCAACTAACTTATTCATCATGTTTATTCATTCAATTACTTCGTTAATAAATATGTAAATAAATAAATAGCTAAATTAACAAATAAAAATAAATAAATAAACAAACAAATAAAAAACCAAATAAATAAATCACAACATTGAGGTGCAGTATTTTTTTAGCACAAATAAATGCTCCTGTAAAAATACTACTCTGTACTCTCATGGCTTACAATCACTGCTTTGATGGTTACTAAGCACAGATGTAAGTTGTTTAGCTGCTTTTGGCTCAAAAGACACTGCAGAACACTTGCAGCGAAGCAGGTTTTCCCACAGTTGGCTATTCCAGGAGGAAATAACATAACCACTAAATATGATAAGAAGCCAGCCAACGACCTTTTACCGTCTGAATGGCTTGCGTTACCATTTTGACGATCTTTACCGATGCTAATATCCTGTCCCTAGTCGTCTGTGTAGGTGCATGTCCAGCTGTGTCAAAGCATTGTGTGTTACAACCACTACTTAGCTAAAGAATATCACATTTTTTTAAATAACGTGTATTGTTTTTGTTGTTGTTGTTTTTTCCTTCAATTCAAGCAGTTGCAGAGAGTTGTTACGATGGCACTGAAATCCCTTTATCCTGTATGCTAAATTAAAAAACTGGACCTTATTTTCAGTAGCTTCAGTGTTAAAAGTCAATAAAAATAGTCTAGTCTTTAGGCTCGCTCGCCATTTGTGTGCTCAAGCACACCACTAGTTATCGCCCACGCATAATAATAATAGAAGGAAAAGGGTCGGCGACGCCAGACTAGAGCAGGAGTTGCGGCCTAAAACCGGGAGTAGGAGTAGGACTTCCCGTCTAACAGCAGGAGTGGGAGTAGGACTTCCCGTCTAACAGCAGGAGTAGTCTAGAGTTAGGCTTATGGTATTCTCAAGCTGTTGTCATCTTCATGTAATCATGCAGCACTGCAGACCAACCACCTCTACCATTATATACTACCTCTCTAATGCTAGAGCAGGAGTAGTCTTGCTAGCCATACCGTTCACCAAACAACGTCTGGCTAGCGTGAGGTATATCTAGTTGGCAGTGCAGGAGTAGCCTCCTACATTATATAAATTTTGTACCATAACTGAACTAGTTAATAATAAACATGTAATTTTAAACTGTTGAATTTTCTATTTAGTCAATCATTCTTAACTCTGCATTATATAATAATTGAATCAAATTCAAGTCTAGAAATACATAACTCTGCATTATATAATAATATAGTAGCCTTCCACCCAGCCATTTCTTTTCTCCACTTGCAATTGAGACCATGGGAGTGCTGGGCCCCAAGTCGATGACCTTGGTAAGGGATCTGGGTAGACGGATCAGGCTGGAGACAGGGGAACCTCGTTCAACTGACTGTATCTCCTGCAGTGTCTCTCGATTGCGATTCAGCTAGGGAACTCCATATCAGTATACGGAGGCATCACAACCTGACTTCATTTTATTTCTTTATTATTATTTTATTTTATTTTTATTTAAAAGTTTTATTATAATTATTAATTATCATCATCATCATTATAATTATTCAACACTAAAAAAAAAAAAAATAATAATAATTATTTAATAATTGATTATATAATAGCTAATTGAATCAAAGTGAAGTCTAGAAATACTTGCACAAAGTAAATTCAAATTAGTCTTACTTTAAAACATTAAATAAAAAGCATGTGACCGTTCTTCTTCGCAGTCATACTGTTTGATGTTGAAGTCTGGTGTTATTTGTAAGTCCCATGCCATCATATCGATATTTTTTTCCCCGCCAAAATACTACGGACACAAAATGCCCAGGACGATGCAGTGAATATTCTACCAAAACATACTTTTTTCCCCAGCAAATGCAATATGACCGGAAGTTCATCGAGTTATTTCAGTGTAATTCCTTTTTAAAGAATTGATATTAAAGGGAATTAACCAAGGATGTTTGCTAAAGAACACACATTTTTTGACAACTGGTACCTCCATTGCATTCATACACATTGGGGCCTCCGTCATTATCTTCCAGATCAACTATATTTCTTCTATGACAGGATGAAGCATCTTTTGGTGGCAGAGATGGAAAAGTTGCACCGCAGTAGCCTAGTGCTTGACCATTTTCTGGAAATTGCTTCTCTAAAATCTTTCAAGGCTTTGAGGCTGCAAATTATATCCATTTGGATACCTCGTATTCTTGGGCCTTGGGCAGTGAGGCAAACTGCATTCCAGACATAATTCTAGACGCCAAACTTATTTAAAAACCTGAAGACATTGTTCATATTCTGAACCAAAGCAATCATACCGCTGTCCTGAAACAATTGATTTCACATAGTCCAAAAATCTTGTTTTACCGCTTTCCACATTGCTTTTGATACAATCATGAATTACTACTTTCAATACATGTTCTGCCTCACTAGAACCCAAACATTCAAGGAATTTAGGGTTTTGCATACTGTGTATCAAAATAGTATTCAAGAAGTTATCTGAAGTACACGTATTTCTGTATTTTCTGTTATGCCAAGGAATAGTAGGTGGTATCTTACAATTAGGACAGATAAAATCTTGAGATATTTTAGGAACATCTACGTGATACATAGACAGACAATAATGGTGAAACCATCCCTGACAGGTACAACAACGGTGACTGTTGAATTGCTTTTGCTTTTCACGATACACTGCTTTTGATGTACTTCCTTCTATCCAAGGTGTTCGGCAAATGCATATAAGAGGAACATTATCACTTTTTGATTTCACTTTTTGATTACAATCAATTGCTATAGACTTGCTTAACTAAAATTCAATTTGGCAAATTTTTATCGCCTCAGTAAAAATGAATAGCAATAGTGGAATACTAAGTTAAAATTCACTTATTTAAAAAAGCTAGGAGCGGCAGAGGTGAGCCCTAGTACATAGCCATAACGCTACAACCCATCAAAGAATGTATAGTAGCAATTCATTAGGCTAAACATGTACAAGCATACATACTCTGCATACATAATTGCATCACTGTTTTATGATGAAAGTCTGCATATTAAATAAAGAATTGATTACAATCACTGTGGAGTACGTACTTGCACATGTGTAGAAGGTGAGATGCTTTATATATTCTTGAAAAATGCACACTGTCCAGATTAATTTAAGGTCTGAATGACCAAAATATGTCCTTCATCAAGGCACATAGATTCCTGGAAAGAAAATGTTTTTGTGATTACAGAAGAAACAAATATTTACTACTCACTGAGTTGTATTCTCCGATGCAGATAATATTCTCTTTAAGTAAGCATCCCATTGTATGTCAGTGCCTTTTATGAAGGGCTGAATGGTAATTGTCTTGATGGCATTGGACAGTTGGTACAAGAATGAAGATGGATGATCTAACAAACAAGCATTAATAAACCTATTAACTTAACACATTATTATATTAGAGTAATGGCAAACTATGACTAATTATCTTTCTACTGTCATCTTTATGTGAAAAAATTGAATACAGTAGCCTAAATTGTTTTAACAAGAATTTCCAGCATTTTGCAGCATCACAGAGACTTACTGTTCACTTCTGCCACTTGAATCGAATTCTGACAAGTAATCACATCCAAATCTGAAGACTCTAATGTTACCAGATTAACAATGTCATTGTTAATAGGAGACATGGCATTCTTTGCTTTTATGTCATCAAAATCATTCTTAGTAACTTTATGTACAAGTAATTCAGCCCTGTCATCTGTCAAAGTCGTACATAATATGAAGGATAATGTAATACATCATAATATTTTTTTAAATACTTACTTATTTGGGTCTTAGTTTCAGTAGCTCCTGCAAAATCATGCTTCCGTGGTCTCTTTCTGCCTGATGGTCTCTCCAGTTTTAATCTTTCCTTTCTTCTCAACTCCCCCAGGTTAATTTTTCCATCAAAATGTGGTTCAAGGCCAATAGACATTTCACAAGCAGCCAGATGAAAGCATTTCTTTGTTGAACTACATGAACATGACTCTTTTGGAAATATTCGCACTGCTCTTGTTGTGACACCGTCATTTTCAATCACAATGAAGGAGCCATTACCTACAAGTTTCACTCGATTGTCTAATAGAACAGATTTGGCTAAACTGATCCTAGATTCACACTCTTTATTGGGAATGGATTGATTCTTGCACTGAGGAAGAGACTTCAAATCTTTTCTAACACTGTCAACAATATCTGAGGGGTCAAATATGCATAGCAGCGTTCACTAATGTGGTCTCATGAAAGTATTAAAATAGAAAACGCCAACTCAGAGTAATGTTTACGATACATTGTTTGCCTACTCTAGCTACCGATAAATATATTCATATAAAGATAGAAGAGGTAGTTATGAGATTCATATAAAGAGTGTATTCATGAGCAGGTCAAATCTCTCTGTCCATGTAGCTACTACAAAGAGGGATAATTATTATTATAGTAAAGCTTATGTTCAAGTAGCAAGCCATTATTGTATGCGGTCCCTAAATATTATGCCATCAAAACCTAACACAAACTATAAGACCCATTTAGCAATACCAAATTGCCTGCCACCTTGACTGCTGATTATTAGTATGTAACTGGACATTTACAAAAGGTCGTCAAATATTAGATTGCATATGATTGAAACTCTAAAAAAACTTAATTTATTTATTATTTTAATTATTATTGAAGGTACTGTATATTTTTCTACTTCCTAGCTGAGGCAATCACCATCTTCTAGATCCCATGCTGAGGCATACCATAAACAGTAAAAATGGTGCAACAAAGGTTCCATTTGTGAAGGAGAAGGTAACCATTAATCATAAAATTATAAATTGCATGTATTCACTAATAACTGGTTATTTTATCCACCTTACTTCAATTATATTAATTTTGGAACATTATATACATTTCTTCAGGTAGCTACTAGTGTGCTGCAAGCCAGTTAGAAAAGTGTACCAGGAAATTATAAACACAGATGAAGGTGGTCCTAGACATGCAATTACTACACCTAGGGATTACAAACAGGTTATGAAGATCATTAGAATCTTAAAAGCTTACTATAATAGAGAGTCATAGTGAGATTCAATAGCCTATTGCCACAACCAAAAACGTTTCTGTCTCTTGGTCTATATTATAGTGACAATAACTCACTCGCCACACTGCGCTGTTGGAGCACACTCTTACTTCAATGATCAAGGGGATGACCCATCTAATTCTTATGTTAGAAATAATACTGCATAGTATTTTTTATACTAAAATATTTTAACTACTGGTTTGTTCTCCACAATTTTATACTATTGAGTAGGTACACAATTGTAGAGATGAATTGAATCGAGCATAGCGATTATCCCATGAAATATGTATGAACTCGCATTCAACTTACAGTTACAAGATCGTAAAGGTGAACTTAAAGACTTCATTTCACAAATAAATCTTCATCCTCGAATAATAGTTCATCTTAAGGCTACTCCTTAGTTGGAAGCACTGGACAATCGTTTACACATTGCTCACCATCCAGTGTCTATTCATTATGACACTGTTTTCAATATAGGAGACTACTATCTCTCAACCTTAATAACCTTCCAAAACTATTTCTTTGTTCAGAATCCCATTGTTCCCTTTGGTTATTGAGTCGGTACCCAGTTTGTCAAAAAAAACAGGTGAACATGATTACTGATCAAGAATTCAAATTTTCTGATTTGTTTCCAATGGGTTCACATTTATTTTGTTGGAATCATCTAGTTAATGATTTAAGGTGGTATGTGCGCAAGAATTGTAACTGTACTGCTGAAGAAGAAGTGAACACAAGTACACAACTGCCTTCCGTCAATTAATGGCTATTGCAACAGAAAGTGAATTCAATCAAAAATGGAAGAGAATAAAGGAAGAATGGGATATTAAGGCTGTGTGGTAAAGTAGTTTCCTACTTTGAGAAAACACTAATACCTACATTTAAAGGGCATGGATCTATATGGGTTTTAAAAAGGGCTCAAATTTTAAATCCTGAGAAAGGTGTTACTAACAATGCATCAGAATCTATGAATGCTGTTTTTCATCGCATGCAGCAGTGGAAGTTGGTACCATTGGATGTTATTATAGTTTCACTCTATCACCTTTCGTCCTTCTATGAACGTGAAATAGTAAGATCAATACATCAGTGTTGTCGCTGGCAAGTAAAAGTCGAGTATGATTGATCCATCACATATGCCTCGACTTCAGGCTGTAGTCAATTACTCTATTTCTAACACATCTTCCTTCCTCCTTAAGAGTCGTGGCCCCAAAAGAAGCATAAAACATTGTTTTATGTACAAGACAGTTTCACTGCATCTTGTTATTACAGAGGTAATTATATTATAATTATGTAAAATTTGTGGCTCAGGCTTCCCTTTTAAAACTTTGGGGGTCTGTCTCTACCCCACCCTCAGCCTTCAATGATGACCTACAAGAATGTGTCAAGTTATAATCCGTGCTCAAATAAACAAAAACCCTCAACATTACAAGTGATAATTAACAAACAACATTGTTTAAAATTTTAACTTTATACAAAATTCAATGTTCTTGTGAAGCCATTTTAATGCTGCTACAAATAGGATCATAATTGACTAATAAAATATTAATGAGGAAAATATTGACTGCCTGAGCAGGATAATAGCTAGCTAAAACACACATTCCTTGATGAACCCAGAAGTCTCAGTTCCTTTCCAAATTAAGCAAAAAAAAAAAAATGTCTTGGTAATTTTCATTGCATTTAATACAAATTTCCTCTATTCTACCCATCACTGTTCAGGTCTAGCTACCTGAACAAGTAGAAGTCTTCAGCAAACAAGAAACTTATGTTTACATCACCTCATCTAATTATATTCATTATCCTTCAAAACTACTATACAATCTGTACCATGTCATCCTATATATATATATGCAATGTATGTTGTCTAGAGAAAATTAGTTCACCATAAGTTAAACCTAGCAGAAGCAGACCGGGTTACCTTATTGTGGCTTGTTGATTACCATGAGATCTACCATACCGGCAAAGCCCCGGGTTGCTCGTCTAACACTAGCTGCAGGACGCACAAACTTGCTGAAGCTAGGAATAGCTTGTGGTGACTCTGGTCCTATGACCCCGTACCAACCTCCAGCTCAGGAATTTATGACTTTTGAATACCCATTAACTACTTACTAAAAAGTATTAACATTAGCCAGAATATACAAAAAAAAATGGAGTAAAAACGATGAAAACATTAACTGTAGCAAATTTTTGAATTATAAAATTGATCAGTGATCGGCGAGTTAGTTGTTCCTCGCTTAAGAAAGTTTATGAAGCATCCCAGATGTTCTGCAGCCTCGACTGACAGGTAGGAGCAGAACGAGAGTAGAATAGCACAGGTGTCTCAGCTCTAGCCAGCTTCCTCCCTCTAAAATCACTTCAAAAAAGAAATCCCACACACTCTCAAATCTGGTTGAACTTATTGAATATGGGAGATCTGAACTGAGAAGGAAGTGGTTGATAATGATATAGTCTGTTCACAATCCATTCACGCATGTGTGAGGTAAAGGGTCTACATGTAAATGAATTAGGCAAGATGTACACAACTGGGAACATATAGCTTAATGTATGAATAGAATTAGAAAGAATGAAATAAGAGTGTGAATTACATAGTAGTGGTAAAGTGTATGCATCACAATATTCATATGGTATGGATGGAAAGGTCCATGACACCAGAAGTGAATATATTTGTGCCAACCAGCCACTGATGAAATATGATATAAAGTACAGGTTGGACGATCTACATGGAGAGGTGTTCACTCATCCTGACAGAAGATCCAAATTGATAAAGTCCATGCATTACACGGAAGTTTGGGCTGATTCTGTATAGCTTGGTTCGCTGAAGCACTTTACCAGCATTATAGTTTGATATCTGGAAATTACACATAAGAATGCTGAACATTTTAAAATTTTCAGAAATACTAATGGTAAGATATAATTTTGCTAGAACAGAGTATTTATTATATAAGATAATCGAAACTGCAATGTGGTATAAATAACCTAGCAACATTCTACAGTTCAGCTACTTAGAAAATACACAATAGCTATTCCTAATTATGCTCCTATATTACCTGTACTTATGAAATTTTAACTGCCAAATTAATAATAAAACTTCCTATCACAAATAAAACTTACCTCAGTAGTCATCAAATGAGTAATTTGTAGAGTCGTCGATAAATCTTCTACGAAAAAGCAAAGAAACACACTACCAGTATTGTAATTGACGCTGAAAATAAGAGCAGAGAAGGCAGCACAGATCGAGGCAATAGTAATAGAGATGTTTGTCTTCTTGAGTTCCAAGGTACATACAATATGATTGATGGAGTTAGACTGAAATACAATTTGCAGATATTCAATGGGATACAAAATGTTTTGATTTACGTGCAAAGTCCATCAGAGCTGGCAACTGTAAATGTTAACTCAAATAGTTATTGCTCATCTAGTTCACTAGTGTCTGAATCGCTTGAGTCTAAGTCAGAACTGAAAAAAAAATCTGATCCAACTTTTAAATCGTCAAGAATTGTTAAATCGTCAATAATTAAATCGTCAATAAATGTTAAATCACAATCCTGACTGCATGCTTCCAGTTTTCTTATACATTCTGAATCAAGAGCATTGCCAATAAGATTCATGTATTTTATCTTGTTATTGGTAATAAGGTGAACTAGAGCTTCTCCTGCATCTGAACAAATGTCATTGCCTGAGAGATCAATAATCTCCATACTGCAATCCTTCAAGTTAGTCGATAATGCAAGAATATCATTTGAATTAAGTCGATTACCACTAAGATTTATATCATTCATTGATTGGTTATTATTAATAAGCTCGGCAAGAACTGCTCCTGCTCCTGGACCTAAATTATTGCATGAAATATCCATCGATTTAACAAAACAATTATATATGCCTTTAGTAAGTGCAACAATACCTTCTGAACCAAGTTGATTATTGTGAAGTGTAACTTTTTGTATACTGCAATTATTGTTAATCAGATGAGCTATATATTGTCCTGCTTCTGGGCCAATTCTGTTAGATGAGAGATATAACACTTCAAGGCTAAAACTTCTTATGCTACAACATAGTATTCTGATTCCATCAGAACCAAGTGTATTACCAGCAAAATTAGCATATTGCAGAGACTGGGTGTTGGTGACAAGTTTAGCAAGGGATTCTGCTGCCTCTGGAGCAATTATAAAGTCACATATCGTTAATCTCTGTAAATTCAAGCCTGCAATTCCAGCATAGAGTGAACTGATGATATTAAAACTCAATATATCGGAACCAAGATTTACACCAGAAATATCCAGTTCACACATTAACCTTAGTCCTGAAAAAAAACCACTTGTGATATTCTTAGATCTTTCAATATTTAGGCGATGCAAACACGTATTCTGATTTAGATCCGTAATTTCACAATCTCCATCAAGTACACAATTGTCAAGTACAATGGATGTAATTGTGGTATTGGTACACAGCATACACATTAACAGTCTCACTTCTATAGGAACTGAATTCATTACTACTATTTCAATAGATGTGTTACATTGTAGCCCTTCCATTGCACTACGGCAGATTAGTTGATACCTGTACAAATCTTGTATCTCGTGATGTTCACATAGTGATAAGTATTTCAATTTATTATTACACAGTAATATTTTTAATATAGAAGGATCGTTAGAAAATTCACTAGGAGAAACTGTGAGAGTTTTAATTGTTTTATTAATTCTAAATCCCTCTACTAATGCTTCCATACCATCACAACCTATATTGTTATTGCCAGATATATCCAATGATTGTAAGCTTTTACTGTCTTTTAACAAGTTTCCAAGAATCAAATAGCTGGATGATACTAGACCACATTCACTTAATGATATTTCACATATACAGTGATGATTTAAGCTGCAAATCAATTTGTGGATACATTGAGATTCTAAATCACATTCACAAATAGTTACTTCTTTAATACAGCTCATGTCACACTTGGAACTAACAAAACTCACAAACTTAGAGGCACACTGCATGTCAAACATGCAATATTTTATGGAAAATGTTTGAAGCACTGGTAGGCTCTTTGAAAAAACATACTCCATGGCAACAAAGTCCATGGGACTAACTGACATATAAAATAAATTGAATTTTGATGTTTTTAACACTGTGTTTAAAACTTCATCACAGACAGACTTTAACTGTGATTCAAATGCACACTGATATAAGAAGGTATCACTTTTTACCTTGTGAACCAAAGATTTTATAAGTATAGTTAATGCTTCTGTAACTGCTGTTTGTGTGTTTTTTACAACACCAAAATAAAACAGCCATACTTGTGCTAGCTCTGCTAAGAATGCACACTTTTTAAATAATTTTCTCTGTCCAGTGCATGGCAAACTGGCTATATAAACTGCTGCTAAATATTCTTGCAAAGTCAAATGAAGAAAACTGTATATCTTGTGTAGACCACACCTGTTACTAGCACGCTCGATATTGACAAAACCTAGAAAAAAAGAGTCGTCTGTAATTTCTGTAGGACAAGCAGATGACATTTCCGACTGATTTACAACTTGCTCTGATTTAATAGTCATTTCATATGCTAATTTACACAACTTCTTAAAGTTTATTTTTTCATTACCTGGTACATCATCAAATGATCGTATGAAAACTTCTTGTCCAGTTCGACGAAGAGTTCGTAAAATCAAGGATTTTGTAAATTCAAAGTACACCTCTGACTCGGTGGTTGGAAAATTTCCTTTAAAGTCTTGGAACAAATAACATATCATAGCTGCATGTACCGGAAGATAACACATGTGAAGTAAATTTGGATGCAAATCAAAATGAGATCTAATTTCGGATACAATACTATCTGTTGAAGTACTCATTTCAAAGGGGTAGTTGCTGATAAAATGAAATATTTGATCATAATTAAAACCAATTACTTCTATGCGTTTAGTTAAAATGTCAGAGTCTGTTAATCTGCTGCTGGCTACTGGACGTGATGCTACCATAATCATAGCCTCGGGCAAACTGTTCTTATGTGTTAATTCGTAGACTATGGAATCAGTTGCATCCCTCCTCCGATATTCATCTAGGCCATCTAGAACGATACACAAACCTTTACCTAGTGTTTTCTTGCATTCTGTAGCAACCCTGCTGCTCATTTCAGAATCACAATAAATAAAGTCCAAAAGATCTGATAAAATTTTGTCACTTCCAACTACTTGTAGCAGTCTTAAAGGAACTAGAAAAACTAACTTTGCTCCCTTCAAAGTGCCTTCCTTGACAGCCCAGTCTCTGACTACCTTGTGAACTAGTGTGGTCTTGCCACTACCTGGACGTCCTTCTACTAACACAAGTGATCCACTCTGATACTGACCAAAGACCTTCTCATACTCTATTTTCTCTTTACTCTCTACAATGTCATCTATATTTCCTCGGATGGTGTAGGAATACTTGTTTGATTGCATTTTGGTTTGTTTAATAAGAACAAGGTTCGTAAAAGTGTTGGTAATAACTGGAGGCCAGCTGTCTTTGGGTACTTCTCTCTGGCACGCATACTTCAACAAGAGAATCTTTTTTTCTTGAGAGTATATAATTTTCACTTTCGTTCCCTGACTCACAAGTTTTTCTTTTCCCCTCTCTACAGCACATGTGTACTGTCCCTCCATTCCCTGGTGTGCATGTCTGATGACCAGTATGTCTGCACATGTTCCACAGTAATCCTCGCCATCACTCAGACACTCGCTATCCTTCATCCACTGATAGGACACGCCCTCACTTATACTAGCACGCACCTCTAATAATGTGGACTTTCCATCGCTTACCTCACAGTCACCTGACACATACTTCATATATAAATTCATTGGATTATTGGACTCAGATGGAGATTGCTTAGTAAGTGGGGCATTGGCAGCACTAATAGATATTTCATGTACTCCTACTAAAGGGCCTGTAAGACACTCATTCAAGTTGTGCAGTGTAGGCTGAAGAGCATGCTCGTGGTTTCCCATCACCCACTCGTATATCACTTCATTGAGTTTAAGAATGCTATTGCCTTTGCGTTCACAATCTTTCATTACATTTCTAGGTAAAATTAGTGCAATACCTATTTCATTCCATTTATATGCTACTGGAGCTAGCTTTTTCATTAAAGCAGGAATATCTTTAGCTGACAATACGTCACAAGTTTGTGATGACCCAGTAAAGGACCTCAACAAAGTAATTTCAGCACACAATGAATGTAAGTTAAGTTCAGACAATACCTCAATAAATGTAGAGTATGCTTGGTCCTTGCTCTCCACCTTCTCCCCCACTTGGCGTAGGAGGTACCTGGCTATTACTTGAGAGTTCACCCCACCACTGAGTGAGGTGATGATTTTGCAAACGTCTTTAGAAATGACCAGACGTTCGCTCAGTTTTTGAGCAAGTTGGATCCAAATCTTTGTGTCGCACAATTCACGGGACAGTATCTTTTCCAACTCTGCATAGTGTACGTGACAAGATGAGGCCGCGGGTGTAGCCATGATTTCTTGATCTTCTATTAGCAGCGGTAAGTTATAACACTGAAGCTGAATGCATATAAAATCAACTTGGTAACACGCCCATACACCTGCCACATTATACAGTACAGGGAAAGACGTACATATATGTGACCGTCCACACAATTCTAGAATGGCTCAGGCCACGAAGTGGCTGCCAGCTATTCTGGATTATATGAAGAAGGTGAAGTTGAACATATCAACGTGTTTGGCCAGTTTTCCTACTCGAACAGCTAATTATTTGTCGCTTAATTGGAATAATTTAACTTTACATACCGTCCGCCCCGCCTATGGGCGTGGCCATCGACGGTATAAGACCGCTCGTGCGCATGCTCTCGTCGGCCTTTGATTAGCTCGTCCCAGCTACCCTCATTATTTTATTATTATTATTGTTTTTTTGTTGTTTTTTTTTTTTGTTTTTTTGTTTTTTTTTTTGTTTTTGCCTTGACCCTTGATTATTACATGCCCCATCCAGGGCGGGTGGGCGGGACGTTGATATGTTCAACTTCCCCTTCTTCATATAATCCAGAATAGCTGGCAGCCACTTCGTGGCCTGAGCCATTCTAGAATTATATTTCAGAAGGCTCAGTCTCACATATCAACGTGTTGTTTGTAGCTACCTCACTCCGAAGGCTCGCCTGCTGATGACAGCACCGTTCTACCAAAGTGTGGGTTCTGTTGTGACTTGTGATAGAATTTCTGGAAGACTGACTCCGAGCTCCAGTCTGCTGCCTTAAGAATGTCACCTGTAGTGACCCCACCCTTCGAGGCCATGCTCGAAGCCGCTCCTCTTATGGAGTGACCGCTAAAAATATTTGTGTCAATGCCTGCGCACTCTAGCATGGTTTTTAGCCACCTTGCAATGGTACTAGGTGCCACTGCTTTATGTGGCTTGATTGTGCCAATCAGCACCTTTGTGACCTGTCCCCTGCAGTTCTTCGTTCTTTCTAGGTAAGCCTGCAGTGTTGCCACCGGGCACAGCAGTGGATTTTGTTCGAAGGATGGGAAGAAGAAGTCTTGAAGGGGTCTACCCTGTCTGGATTGTTTTGACAGGTGTGTAGGCGTAAAGCTTACTCCCTCCGGGTGAGGGTGCATGGCCCCCACTTCAAGCTGGGCTAGATCCGCCGATCTTGATGGTCTGGTAAGGGATAGGAGCATCACTGTTTTAAGAGTGAGCTCTTTCAAACTTAAACCATTGTTAGCACCCCTGCTTGTAATATGATCCAGCACTGTCTGCACATTCCATGTACTAGTGTATTTAGGTAAGGGTGGTCTAGTGTTAAATACCCCCTTAATTAACCTAGTGATTAGTGGGTGATGTCCTACCTCGTACCCTTCCACCTTCTCATGCGCCGATGAGATGGCTGACCGGTAGGCATTGAGTGAGTTATATTTATATCCTTCAGTAAATAGCTCTGCCAGGAAATTGGCAACGTCTGTTACAGGGCCTGAAAATGGATCGGCACCCCGTCTACTACACCAGCTATGCCATCTCCCAAAGAGGGAGTTGTAGGATTTATTTGTTTTTTCCCTCCACGAGCCAAGGATGAGCGAGCTAGCTTTCTCCGAAAGCTTGTGATCTCTGCATTTTTCCCGGATATGGGCCAAGCGGCTAGCTGAGGGGTTCTCATCTGTGAGCGACTTGTTGCTTGTCTCTGTGGGGGAATCAGGTGTGGGGCATCTGCCAGCATCTCCAGTAGAATTGGGTACCAGGGCTGGGTCCTCCACACTGGTGCTACTAGGACCAGCGAGGCTTGCTGAGCCTGGGCCTGTGCTGCCACTCGTCCCACCAAATTCCATGGTGGATTTGCATATGCCTTGAGCCCCGTCCAGACTTGGAGGAAGGCATCTGTTGCTGCCGCATATGGATCTGGCCGCCAACTGAAAAAGACTGGGCACTGTGTTGTCAGTCTGGAGGCAAACAAATCCACCTCCAATGGGCCCCAGAGCTGATGGATTTGTTGAAAGACTCGTGAGTCGAGCTTCCAGTCCGACCGGTCTAGCATGGTTCGAGACTCCGAGTCGGCCACTTGGTTCAAACGACCTGGGAGGTGTTGTGCCTTGATAGTGATATTCCTCTGCAGACACCATGTCCACAGCTCCTTGGACAGTCTCACCAGCTCCCTGGAGACTGTGCCTCCCTGGTTGTTGACATAAGCCACTGCCGTGGTATTGTCCATCTTCAAGAGTACTGACAGGCCCGTCTGTCCCTTTGTGAATGACTTTAATGCCAATGTTGCTGCCAGCAACTCCAGGCAATTTATGTGCAGGTTCTGCTCCTCCCTTGACCATGGCCCGCCAGTCTGTTGGTGGTTGCAAACTGCTCCCCACCCTATCAGTGACGCATCTGATTCTATCACTAAGTCCACTGCCTTCCGCAGCATGCTCTTCCCGTTCCACTGGCTCAGGTGATAGTCCCACCACCTTAGCTCGTCCAGGCAATCCTGAGACAGCGTCACTTCTCCTTCGTAATTCTGATTGCTGGCATTTAGGGCCTCTGTCATGGCCATCTGTAGGTTCCTGAAGAATAGCGGGGCAGGTGGTATGGTATGGCTGGCTGCATTCATCTTCCCAACTAATCGGGACAGAGCTCTCACAGGAATTACCCTCTGCTGGGCCAGTTTTCGGGCCTCCGCCCGGATGTCTTTTAATTTTTTGGCAGGCAACCTCAGTTCCATCTTTGTGGAGTCTACTGTTATTCCCAGGAACTCCATCACTTGCCCCGGGGTCATGATTGATTTGTCTGGGTGCACAATAAAGCCAAGACATTCCAACAGGTATTGCAGCCCCTTTACCTGCTCCTCTGCCACTGTCTGGGTCTCCGCCAGCAGGAGTATGTCGTCTATGTAGCAGACCAGACGAACCCCCATCTGGCGCAGCGTAGCCGCTACTGGCTTGAGGGTCTTGGTGAAGACCCATGGTGCTGCTGCCAGGCCGAAGGGGAGACAGTTGAACTGGTAGGTCTGGTTGTCCACTACAAACCGTAGATACTTCCTGTGGCTTGGATTTATAGGGATCGCGAAATAGGCATCCTTTAGGTCCACCTTTGCCAGCCAATCTCAGGGCTTTAACAGGTCCTTTAGCGTCTGCAAGCCTTCCATCTTGAAGTGGTACGTCTGAACGTACTGGTTTAGCGCTTTGAGGTTTATTACGGGGCGTTGTCTGCCGTCTTTTTTCGGCACTAGGAACAGGGTTGAGTAAAAACCTCCCTTGGCCTGTTCCATCTGCGCGACCGCCCCTTTTTGCAGTAGCTCTCTCAGCTCCACCCTCATTTGCGCCATGAGCTCCGCCCCGTATTGTGGTGGGTGCGGTCTCGTCCTCTGGTAAGGGTCGTTTGTGAATTCTATTAGGTAACCCTTTACCGTATCTAGGACCCACCTGTCCTTGGTGACCCTTTCCCAATTTGCTAGGTGGTATTGGAGCCTTCCGGCAACCGCCTTTGGAGCTTTTAAGGGGACCACGCCCCAGCCCTTCAGTTGACATATAATGTTTGTCAAAACTAATGGTGGTGGAATGGCATGAGGTTGGTGCATTAGTTCTTGGGAAGTTCTGGCTTCCGGTACCCCTTGTGGAAGGGCCTGTAGCTGCTCCGAGCTCCTCCCCTCTGGAACTGCTGGTGGTATGATCCTCCTTGCCTGTTGTTGCTGCCTCTGAACCTGCCTCCTCCCCCCCTCCTGGGGGGGCCCCCACGAAAAGGCGACCTGGTGTCTGGCTTGGTGGGGAGAGATGCCCTCATTGCCTTGACCTGGTCAACGTGGTCCTTGGCCTTCTTGGAAAACTCCGTGCCAAACAATGAGGGTGGGGCAGACTGAAAATTAGCTGCTTCCTTGGCCACTGGAAGCAGCGCCTTGTTTAGGTCTGTTGTGACCTTTTCCCTCCTGAGGTGAGTAATCTTAGCGCTGGCATTGCTCACCAACTCCGTGGCGGCAACGACAGCCTTCTTGGCCTCCTCCCATGTTGGGGGTCCTCCCCTTTGTTCTGCTTCCAGCAGGTGGGTAAGGGGCGCCAGGGAGTCGAGCACCAGGGACTGGAGTCTGGCGAGTTCCTTGTCAGCGTTCCTGGTGGCCATCGGTACTTCACTCTTGATGAAGCCATCTAGCTGCGGGGTCTTCGTGGCCGGCACCTTTGGAAGCGGGTAACGCCTCCTCGCTTTCAAGCGGGCGTCGTTCTTCAGGCCCAGGGTACACCGCTCGGTAAGGAGCTCCGCAGTGGTCTCAGAGACCTCCACCAGGTCTGACTCTTCGTCCGAGTCCAGGAAGGTAGGGATAGGCCCAAGGCGATCTTCCTCCTCTGACAGGCGCTCCATCCTACGGCCCCAGTTCTCGCTGTCAGCGCTCTCCCGCCTCCGGCGGGGGCGCTGCCGCTCCCTCCTTCCTGACCTACTCCGAGATCTGGAGGGGCTGGGGTCCCTTCTCTCCTGCCTGCTCCGAGACAGGGAACGCGTGGAGGGCGACCTCGACCTGTGGCGCCTCTCCGTGTCATCCACAACCGACCGCTCTTTTAGGCGGTCAACGTCTTGCCTCAGGGAGTCGAATTTTGACGACAGCTCCCTGAGAACTGAAACAACTTCATTGTTTTCAGCAGTCATAGCTTCTCCAAGCAAGAGACGATGTCCACGTTGTTCGAGCTAAGAAAAAGGCCGACGAGAGCATGCGCACGAGCGGTCTTATACCGTCGATGGCCACGCCCATAGGCGGGGCGGACGGTATGTAAAGTTAAATTATTCCAATTAAGCGACAAATAATTAGCTGTTCGAGTAGGAAAACTGGCCAAACACGTTGATATGTGAGACTGAGCCTTCTGAAATATAATTGTAAATAAACTCCGCCTTCTAGTTTGGATGCGCATTTATTAGAAATATGCTGACGTGTCTTCTTACTACAACAATTTACTTCTTTGACTTCGTCAATCTCTTATGCTGGAGTCTCGTCTTTGGTTGAATAAAATGCTGTTGAGCGGCGCAGATACGAATTGAGCCCATTTCTTTGCTTGCCTTGGATTTTGTGCTATGGAAATGCGCTGCTGGCTTTGGATAATTTTGTCAATTGGGACATTTTCTGCTCAATGGTAAGCTAATGTTGAACGTCATAATGTCTTCCTGACAACTGATAGTGTACGACTTAATGGAGTATTACAATCTGAAGCCAATGACACCTTATATATAGATTATTTTTGTGCAGTATAACTATAACATTACATCTTTGGTTAATATAATCTGAAAGAATTGCAAAATATAATACTGAAATCTTGCTATTAAGAAAAACCCTGGAATGTTCCAAGCTCTACTGTCAGTTGTTCTGGTGTAGCCTGACCCTTTACCATACCAGAGAAATTGTCTGGGGACAATCATTCACTTTGGCTATTCTAAGGAAATATGGTAGTGGTTGTGGTAATGGTTACCTGATTATCACTCCCACAGTTTATCCACACACAACCACAGTGTATTTGTGTAGGCGCACAGCAGTTTTACTTGCGGTACGACGCCCACTTGTTCCATCAAGGCCCGCCCAAAAAAATGTTAACTAACCACCCCCATAATTGTGGAGCTGGAACAGCCGAGGTGCATGATTGTCATAAGACCCTTTCTCCGTGTAGTAGTATGGTAAAGGGTCAGTATGGTAAGTTGCTCTCTTCAATTAGTCTGTTTATTTGAACACAATTTGATTACATCAATAGTATGCACTAGCTAAGCTGGCAAAAAAGGATCAATTGAACGTGTTAAGTGTGTTGGGTAACACTGGATGTCAATGCTTTAGTTCTATCATGGGATATATTAGCATTGCATGATATTCAGATGCTGATGTAATTCCATACTGATATTTGGCAAATGTACGCAGCATTTTAAATAATGGCAAGAGTTTCATCCTAATGAAATGGGTAGGCTTGACCTAGGATACCCGTAGATGTGTGTGCATACAGGGTATTGTTTAAAACCAAACTTACCGTTTTGGAAATTTTAGGGTGGAGCTTCTATTTTCCATGAAAAATGTGTGGCTAATATCACCATGAAGGTTGTAATTGTTTCCAATGGGAAGGAGAAGGGCAAAACCATTTTCAGGAAGGGCAAAATGCCCCCTATGAAGGCCTAAAAGATACCTATTCCCGCTATTTTGCTTTTTCAATTTGCTTGGTTTATTTCCTGGCCAATTACACACTTCAGACATTAGCAAATGTCTTGATATTACTTTAAGTTTTACACAGTGTGCTACCATTCAGACTTATCTGTCAATTTAGAGGAATGGAAGATATTTGTAAGGCTCACAAGACTCTGTCCATACCTATTCACTATTTAAACCAGTTGGACCAGTAATTCAGGAAAACATGTTAAATGCATTTTGATCTTGTGTCATTGTGCTTGTTTCACTAATTTCTATTAAATTATGTTTTGCCGTAAGAAATATTTGAAAGGTCAACATAGTTACATTGACAATTCAATTGGTTGAGAGGAGAAAAATTTATCAAATACCCTGCCCCCAATTTACCCACATTAATCTCATTAGCAGAAATTATATATGCAGTATTCCTGAACCACTTTTTAAATTTAGAGTTGATGCTGGCTGCAAAATTGAATTGAGATCAATATGCTCGCAAATTACATCAGATCAACTCTTCAATGTTTGCTGGTGTTGTTGTTGTTATTAGAGTAGTAGTTCAGGAGCTACTAAAAAACCCTTTATTGTAAACTTGTGTCTGTCACTGAGTGTGTATCCACACAGATTGGAAATATAATATATCAATTCCTATTTAATGAATTGCTCAATTCTCATGCTTATTGATTTGTTGTGTGTGTGTGTGTGTTTATAGTACTGATAAGCAGCAAAGCAGGAGTTCGAATATCAATCAAGATCTGCACAAACAGACTGGAAACAAGGAGGAACGTGGAAAAGGAGATGGTCTAACACAAAACATTCTAATCCTGAACCTTCTACTCCTGAAACTATTGACAACTCAAATAGCAATACTATCATCAGCAGTGACATACACGCAGATGCATCTGAAGCCACACCTACTGCCTCACCCACTGAGGCACCACTGGAAGAAGCACTGCCTCTATCCCAGCCACCATTAGAGGAGCAGACACCTACTGAGGCAGAAAGGAAAGAGGAGGATGCAGTCAGAAGAGGAACCAAAGTCACTCCAGAAGACAGTGAAGACGAATATTTGGAGAAGGAAAAAGAAGATAGCAATGAAAATGTAGTTGTGAAAGAGAACCAACGAGATGAAACGATTGTTAAAGATCTATCATCTGATCGGCCATCTTCTGTACCAGCCAAAGTTGAGAAAGAAAGCATGCCAACTGGACATTCTTTTACCAGTTCTGATGGTACCCAGTCTCAGGGTGGTGTTCTAGATGCTGAAGGTTCCGTAAGAGAGAGTGAGTCTAGGGAAGTGGATGTGGAGGGTGTGACGAGCCGAGGTGTGACTAGCAGTGGTGATGATGAATTGAAGGCAGTGGGTGAAGACGGTGAGAGGGAGTTTGAAATAGAATGCAACAGAGAGCAGACTGCAGATTCTGATGGTGATGAGGCATCAGATAAAGACTTGGGTCCTGATGGAAGAAAGGTGGAAGAAGAGAAAGCAAAGGACTCTAAAACAGAAGCAGTGACAGATGATGGTTGCTCCAATGACAGCTGCATGGAACTGCCAGTAAAGGTTGCATCAGAAGAGAAGTCACTAGATATAAATGACAAGGATAAGTTGGAAAACTTGGAGCAAGAAGACACGTCTGAGATTAAGACATGTCTGAGATTAAGACATTTGTGTCTGACAAGAAAGAAGGCGGTGATTCGGAAGAAAATACCTGGAGTTCAGATCAAGGTTGTGATGTAGACGGGTGCCTTGAACATTGAGAATCACAGGAGATGAAGAAGACTGGTGAAGATGACAAGGTCACTAAAGAAGGAGGCAAACCTAATTTAGAAGGAGAATTAGAAGAAACCCAGAAAATAGCAGAGGAGGAGGAGGAGGATGACCAAGTGCTGACATTCGAGGAGTTTAAGAAGAAATTAATGGAGCAGACTGGAGGGCAGACAGTGCAAAAGCCTCCAGACCAGAGGATTAATGGCGGTTCCTCGGGTAAGAAGACAACCTTAACTAACTACGCGTCAGTGGATTGCGGAGCTAAAGTTGTAGAGGCCAACCCGGAGGCACAGGTACGAGAGTTAGTAATTGAATGATCGTTGTTGAAATGCCTACAGAAAGGCACATGTCAGTTTGTGTTATCTTAGCACATTATGTTTTTCACTTATTGTATGCTTTTTTTCTTTTCTTTTTTTTCTTTTCTTTTTTTTTTAATTTTAATTTTTACTTTTTTTAATTCCTTTCTTTTACATTCAATGTTTCCTTGCACATGTGCATAGTGCTCTGTTGTCCGTCACGTGGATGCATGTCATCTATCACATATTCTGTAATGTGAGCTACGTATCATGTACTGCCTTCACACACATTCATTGCACCGTGTACCTCCTTCATGTTACATGTAGTGTCGTGTATGCCAGTAGTGTGCAGTGTGACTTAAGTCTGTAGCATGTAATCTTACACGTGTCTGTATAGAGCTGGGAGATATTGGATAATCACAGGTGATACGATATTAACTTGAATTATCACGATGAAGCTATGCATCACAATGTTTCATAAATATTACCTAATCAAGTCAATTTTATTCCAACTGAGCTTGCCGTGTTCATCAGCTTCCAGTCCAAAGTTAGTCCACAGAGCAAGATTCTGTTGGCTTTCTTAAGCCAGAAATTAAAACTTGCAGCCATCGCTAGCTACTTTAAAATTTTTTGTTAGTAACTCGTTATTGCCAAGTTTCTCATATCCATCATGCGCGTGAAGCTCCAGCATTTGTTTAACGACCCTTACCAACTATTTTGCAAGAAACTGATAATATAGTGAATACTTCTAAAACATTGTCTCCGCGAGATTTTTAGCATGGTGCAATGATAATTCCAGTGTATCCCCCAGCTGTATGTCTGTGGCATGTATTCTGACACATGTAAAGGGCAGACAAGTTCTTGAAAGCAGTTTAATACATGTAACATGTATTCTGTCACATGTGTTATGTAGAACACCATGGCGATCCTACATGAGAACATGGACATGTACATGATCAATCCATGCAAGGCCAACATCTCCTTTGTGGTGGAGTTGTGTGAGGTTGTGTCAGTGAGGACCATAGAGATAGCTTGCTTTGAACTCTTCTCTTCCATTCCCAAGACATTCACAGTCCACACCAGTGAAAGGTAAGTTACTAGTCATGTCAGAGAATGGTGTTGAACACACATGGGGTGAAGGGGTCATAGCTGTGTAGTGTATTCTCCTGGTCACTTTGCGTCTGTTAACTACAGAAAATGGAGAGCTTTGATACTTGCTTGATAATCTATTATTATTATTTACCAAGACTAATCCCTAATTTTTTTTTTTTTTTTTTTTTTTTTTTTTTTTGCATATAATTATATCAATACAAAGTTGAACAAGTTCTTCACAGTTTAGATGAATTAAACGAGGGATCTAAAGTGAAGTGTATTGATCAGTAAACATTCTTACACTTTCTAATCCAAAATTGTTATTTCCAAGGTTTATCTGGTAATCGGTATTAGTTAATAAATTATAAGTGCCTTTGATCCTTTAATTATTGATTGATGGGTTTTGTTTGTGTTGGGGTGGAAAGGAGAGACAACTTACTTCATTAACCCTTTGCGGACGAACGCGAGCGAACAATTATGTAATTAAATACGCGCACGCCGTAAAACCAATTAGTTGCCTGAGACGACGGCGTTTTACCAGTTGGAGTTCGACACGTGGAAAAAGAAAACGGGCGAGTGTTTCTTTTGTGTTAGGCCTCAAATAATCGGCCTCTAGCGTTGTAGCTATGGTAATTCGTTAGTTTATAGTTTATAGAGTTGTTTTGAATACAAACTTAGTTGGAATTATCGAGAAGGCCATAGTTTGTTAGCTACTTTTTTAGCTTATATTTATAAAAGGAGAAATCACACCCAAGTGTAAGTTCTAGTTTTAGTTTGCTTATTTCTAGCTACTTTAGGCCTTTACTTCTTAGTAGATGTTCTATTTGAAAATAGCTAGACACAAAGTGTAGAAAAAAATTTTTTTTATTTAGTTGGTGCACTTGATATAAGACTTATTTTGTAGAATAGAGATTGCAAAATGTATACTATGTAAGCTACTGAAAGTTTTAGCGCGCTACGCGCTCTGTAACTGTAATAACTAAGCAGGAAAAGAGCTTGTCACGAGCCGTATTCTCTTGACGCACCCGGTGTGTCACAGATTCGTGACCATCGTACGCGCGTGTTAAGTTACGGCAGTCACGAATTCGTGACGATCGTACGCAAAGGGTTAAGTGTACACTCATATCTTGATGACCCATACCAACTTTTTGGTTGTACGTATTTAAAGCAGCTATCAGTGTTTTTTTTGTTTTTGTTTTTTGTTGTTGTTGTATCTTGATGACCTATACCAACTTTTGGAGTGTATGTACTTAAAGCAGCTATCAGTTTATTTTTGTTGGGTTTTTCGTTGTTTTGTTGTTGTTGTTGTGTGTGTAGTCTGTCTGATGGTGAGTGGATGATGCAAGGTGAGTTCCAAGTTTCCAATGAGAGAATCATTCATTCCATACCACTTCAATCTGAGGAGCATGTCTACGCCAAGTTCATCAAGGTCAGAGTTGTCTGGTTCGTATTATTATTGATTTATTATTATTGTACAAGCAAGTACCTCACCACACAGTGACACTTGATGTACTATATTTTACAAATGAGAAATGCAGCGGCATAACACACTCTCTGTCCTATCCATGATTATGAACTTGGGCTTTGTGAAGCTACTGCTTTCTCTGTCCATTCTTCGCCGGTTCACCAGCGTACAATAAATAATCATTGTTGTTGTTGTTGTTGTGGTGGTTGTTTTTATCGTCTTCGTTTCCGTAATCATCTTCTACTGACTGTGATGATGCATACCTGTTTGGTTTGTGTTGCGGCTGTACCAACTAGGCCCAGTTCATGAATACACACACACACACGCACACACTGTTGTCTTGGTTACTGACATACACGTGTGTTATCATTATATAGTATTATTTTGTAATTACTGTAGATGTTATTATCAACTGGTGGTGTGCACGTGTGTTTGAGCACTAATGGCAAACGAGCCAGATTTGATGACGTTAACATTTACTATAAAAATATCTGTACACATGGCAACTCTGTGCACCTGTTTTGTAGCATTATAAACATCCCAAGTAGCTTCTTTTTTTTTTTTTTTTCCTGCTGATTATTTCTAACATGTTCAACAAATACCCCGCAATGAAATGACCTGAAGAGGACTTCGTCAAGAAGTCGAAACGTCAGGTTAAGTTTTAATTAATTTATTGGCTGTTAGAACGAGAAAAATTTGCTACTGAATAAATAAAATGTTGCTCAATATTGCCATAGAACTTCATAACACACGCAGGCGCATCAGTAGAAAGGTACATATACGCCTGCAGTAACAATATGGGTCCACGTACATCTATGCAAAATGAATTGAAGACATAAATAGACATATATATCCCGAACTCATTGGTATACAGCAGGGTTTCATCCAGGGGGGGTTTTGACCCCCCCAGTCAAAATGCCCTTGAAAGTACAGCTATCAATTAACCCCATTAGCAACCCATAGCAGCAACCCATAGCAGTATCCCTTTACCGTATATATACAGAATTTAAGTGTTTGATTCCCCATTGGTTGTCATAGGTCAGTGGCAGAGTGCTTGCGCGTTAAACAAGCACTCCATGGTTCAATCCCCAGTGACATCCTAACATTAATTAATTCTGTAATGTATTTTTAAAAACCCCTCTGAAAGAGAGAGAATACATCTAATAGATTCATCCTCTGCGGCATTTAGAAATTGAATAAATCAGATACTTATTGTTTCACCCAAGGCGTTAACCATCACAAACTTTTTTTATTTGTTTGTTTCTTTAGGTTTTTAGCCGTTACTGCATTCTAAAACAGATTCAGATCGTGAATCTGCAACGTTTGAAAATCTTTAGCCTCGGGTAGCGTCCTTGCTATGCTTGGTTGGCACAGCTCAAGGCCTCAGATTCCTTAATGCAGCAGATTCACAATATCTTAATCTAACTTAAGAACACATGTAGCTGGTGCAGTTCATGTGACAGAGAGACTTTAAATCCCTTAGGTCCTTCAGGCAGGGACTCTGTGTGTACATGTAGTGCCCCTGCCTTCAGGGCAGGGCTTCTCTATGTAGAGTCCCTCCAGTTGTGTTTGGGGCTGTTATGTTCTAAGTTAGTTGAACACTGCACAGCAGTCGTGAACTACTAGGGTACCTTGGACCCTAAGTGTAGCACTCTCACGTGCTTTGGACACTACAGCTAAGGGCCTTCGGGACCCTAAAAATAGTAGTTCCCTCTGGGGCAGTGCTTAACTATTATTTATAAACGTATGTATGTGTGTATACATATATATATATTATGTATATATATCTATATAGGTCCAGATGGTATCTCACTATGGTCAGGAGCACTATTGTCCTCTGAGTTTACTACGAGTGTTGGGAGTATCCATGATGGAAGTGTATGAAGAGTCCCGACACAACCCCCGCCCACCTGCTCCACCCACACAGCCCCCACCTCCTGTCACTTTGCCTCCCAGTGAGGGATTCAGCCAAGGTAAGTTATCGGGAAGAGGCTGGGAGTTAGTCAGCTAAAGCCACCATTTGAAGAAAAAAATCCATATATGTACGTAACCTTTTTTTTTTTTCTTTTTTTTTTTTTTTTGTGCAATCTTTACATACAGTAGTGGTCAAAATAAAGTTCCCACAGTGGAGCGACTATTCAGAGTAATTTTGAATAAAAGCCGGGGAAACTCCACTGAAAAAGCCGCTAGTAAATCTCCGTGAGCGGTAAAAGCCGCCTCAAACTCCGCTGGAAAAGCCGCACCCTCAAACCTCCGCTAAAAAAGCCGCACCCTCAAACTTCGCCGAAAAAGCCGCACCCTCAAACTCCGCTGAAAGCCCCTCCAAAACTCCACTGAAAAGGCGCCACAAACTGGCCGCATGCGCAGTGCAAGTTTGTAAAAATAAAAAAATAAAAATTGTTGTTTTAATGAGACTTGAACCTTGCGCGCGCACGTTCGTTTACAGCCGCTATACAAAACAAAGAATTTTGCACCTACATTTATATCAACACCAGAGACCTCCAACAATTTCTAAAATTTTGGAAAAAGAAGGCCATTCCATCTCTGGGTAGTGCAGGAAAGTCTCCCTTTCTCAGTGGAGTGCAACGCTTCAATATGTCCTCCCCGAATATTGAGTTCTGAGCTAACTTGCATGCCAGTCGACCTATTTACTTATTTTAATTAAGTGAGGGTTTTTCTTTAGTACCGACTCGACTGACAGCAGCTGGCATTGGTCTGTTGTTGGAGGTCTCCAAGGTGTGGCAGGAGAGGGTATCCAGGAATCAGTAGGAGTAGAGAGAGGTGAAGGAGAAGTTTGAACTGTGGCTGGTAAAGAGGAAGCAGGTGTGGATGATGCAGGTGTGGATGATAGTGATGAAGTAGCAGGTGTGGATAATGGTGATGTAACAATTGATGAAGTAGTAGGAGGGCTCAAGGGTGCAGGGTATGGAGATGATGGAGAAGGAAAATTTAAATGATCTGCTACATGAGCAACTGGCGATGAGGGGTGATAATGACTGAGGTGTCAGATGTGGATGCTGCATGAGACAACGAAAGTGTGGTAGTGCTTGCAGAAGATTGATAAAGAATGGAAGATATAGGTGGATGAAGCAGTGAGATTGGAATTATGGGGCACATGAGATAATTGAGTTTGTAAAAAAGAAACAGCATTTTTTGTGTAACTAACCTCAGCTTGAATAGTACTTAATGTAGATTGAAGACTTCTAATTTTGTCAGCTTGCTGGTTGACTATGCTTCTTAGCTCACAGACTTCCAGTTCAAGTGTGAGCGGATCTATTAAAAAATAATCTAGTTTAGCAAGGGTTTATAAATGTATAGTTACATACCGGTTTCACTGACTTCACTGCCTGCATCTAGTCTTATGTCTAATGTAGTTAAAAAAAATCATGCAGTTCATTTTTTGCTATTACATCTATATAAGACTCACTATCTGCACTTGATGGAGAGATGGTGTCTCAAATACTTCTATCATCTGCAATGAATTATCTCATTAGCAGATAATTAAATAATTCAATATTTTACCAATTTCTGAGAGCACAGTCCTGGTATCAAAGGGTGCAAACTCTTGTACTTCTGTGAAAATAAGAATAATAAAATACGTATTTTTCTTTGTTTAATTGTAGCTTAATTTACCAGTGTTTGATGAGCAAGGCAAACTCCACATGGGGGCACTTTAATTTGATGTTGTGTCACAGCTTCAATGACACCTAATTATTATGGAATTTTAAACAGCCATACTAGTAATTATTATATCGGCATACCACATGGTTTTGTCTTTTTTATTTCCTTCACTCTCTTGTCTGAGCCGGCTGGTTGGCTCCTTTCTTTTTTGCTCTCTTAGGAGTATCCTAAACAAAAGAACTCATGAGGAACATGATGCAAGAATGCTCAGGTCTGCTGCATGCAGTAATAGTGGTGGATAGGTTAAACTTGTGGTGGGGATAGATTAGACCAGAAGGTGGGGCTGCATCACCACTCTCACAACTGGTGCCAGACTTTCCATGGTCTTTGTTTTAGTCAAAGAAGTTTTAACAGTTGCCATAAGCTAACAAGAACATATGGTGCATATATGCTTGTAAGGTTTACATTATTCGTTAATTTTTCTAAGAGTTTGGATCACTTTCAGGCATCAAGCAGCCGAGAATAATTAGACTTCCCCCGGTTGGGCTGGATTTTAGGGATAGAGGAATACCACATAGAGTGCAAATGATTGAGCTGGATGAAAGCTCATGAGACAGAAACTTGGAAGATAATATGTGGGTTCAGCCCAGCAGCACATGAGATATATATTTTTAACCTTTGTGTTGTGTTCACTTATAACAGTATTAATACTGGTATGCTAACAACTGAGATATCTGTTCAGCACATAACCCCTGATTTACAGTTTAGAGAAGAGAGCAGAATATGTGACTTGTGTATGATGGAGCAGATAACAGATAATGATAATAGGCGGGCAGATGGCTATTGAACCACACTTCAACTCAGCACATCATCCACACATGTGATGTACATATCTGTGTTAGTATGTAGTTACATGTTGACTGAACTCACTTAACCCTGCCACTAAAACCACATCCACTTAAGTTACATTTCCTAATATGGGCATAGGCACTCAACACATATACACTACAGCACTAATTGCCTAGTTATTGCAGTGAGTAACTTCTCATGCCTACTATACTACTAGTCATGTGCAATTAATGTCACTATGAAGCATTTGTGCATTTTTCAGCTTATGTTGTGAGAATAGGAAACAAGAATTTTCTTCCGTTGGCCAAAAATATTGGCTTCCAGTATTCAGATGTGCAGTGATGGTAAGAAAAAAATGGCCATTTTTCACATGCAGTTCATAGAATAAGACTAGGACAAGTCATAGGAGCTATGACAACCACTAAGGCCATAAGCAACTTGGCATGATACAGTATAGTATTGATGACCATTACCAAATGCAAGTCTCATGACCTCGTAGAGGTAGTTGCAGGTCTTATAAATCACGATGTGGGTTTGGGACTGGTAGACAGTTAATTTACTAAATTTTTTCGACAGACAATGTTGGTTGGTGGTGGTTGTTGTTGTTGTTGTTTGTTTGTTAACCCTAAGCGCGTATGCGCAAGAGGGTTGTAGTAGTTGCCCTGTCAGTCTGTCTGTCATGCTCTAATTTTGGAGATTACTGACAACTACTGTTGATTTAGGTATGAACTTATTCAGAAAGAAGATTTAGGACCTTTTATTGTGCTACTTTTTTTTTTTAATTTGGGGCTAATTGTTGATAAAACGTGAAACTTTCAGCCCCACATTGGTACCAGCTGGGTAACGCTCCCTAGTGTCACATCATAATCACTTGAGCAAATAATTTCTTGCATCCTGCAGTGTAGTTTGCTTTATGCTCAGGGAAGTTAACCGACCGATTTGAATGAAGTGAAGTTCACGTTGAAAAAGTATAACAGTGAGTGTTTCTGGCTATGTAGTTTAGCTTCTCTTATGAAGACAGCATTTCCATGTACTGTTTTCATTGCTTGAGCTATATTGATGCCTCATTAAAATCGCTAACAGATTGCTTTGTTCTTTTTGAAGGAGATTATATTATTTTAATAGCTAGGTAATATTTAATAGCACTGAGGGTTCACACCTTTCCCTTCATTTGTTTTGTTTATGTTTTGTTGCTTATTCTTATTTAAAGCTTATCGGTATTATATAATTTATAACAATATTTTTTGTATGGTAGTCCAGGTGGTGTAGTTTCACAGACCATACACGCTCTTTCTTCTGCTGTAGCTCAAGTACGCAAGCACACAATCATACACACCCACTCATATACACAGTCCTAGGGGAAAAGGCATTATACTTGTGATGTGCTTCAGTAAAAAAAAATTGACATATAAGGTGAAAGGGTAAAAATTCATCTTTATAAAATCATCATGCACAATTTGTTCGAACAATTTACACGGCCGACTTTTTTTAATTAGCGTTCAAGACTACTCACGGCAATTTTTGGGACTTAAAAAAACAAAACAAGCTTTCCAAGGAATTATTGCGCTGTATAAATCCTAACTCTATATAAGACTTGCTTAATAACAAAATAAACATGAAGGAACCTAAGAAGCTTAACACAAAAAGCAGCAAATGTATATTAATTGTTTGTTCTTAGCTAGTCAGCACATGAAACACTCAACACTCTTACATGCACTCGTTCACTGGATATACTAACACAAGATTTACATTGTAGTCTCATGTTAGCTTGGCATGTTGGGCAATGAATTTTCAAGTACGAACAGTGATGACAAACAGCGCGTTGTTAACCAAGGTAACGAGTGAACACAAAAAATGTGAGAGTCAAAGTACAAAATTACATACATACGTCCAAGCATATATGATATATACAATAATATATCCCTGATTTTTTGTGTTGTCCCTGATAGTGTCTCGCTTGCTGCCAATTATTGCATATATAATTACCATGGTTGAGCTTTGTATGTGTGTGTGTGTGTGTTTGCATGACTTTTAACTTCATTCTCATATTCTACCACTGCTCTGCATTTTATCATGTGATGCCAGGAATGATTCTCTCTAAGACAGTTGCTAGCTGTACTAACTTTAGGAATGATGTTTCAGCCTTCATGGCTTGAAGCCGTAGTACTAGTGGCTGGACCCATCAGTTTTCTTCCTAACCACAGTTATATGGTATTGTTCTATCTTGTGTAAAACCAGGGGTTTTTTTCAGGGAGCGGAGGGGTGGGGGCTTGTACATCTCCTTAAGTCTAGTTTGCCGCCCTTCCCCCACCCCTTAGGGATTAAAGACATCCTAAAATTAATTGTACTCAATATTTATAAGAAAAAAAATAGAATACATTGAGATATGATTTTTTTTTCTTCCAAATGTCAATTAGTCATCATTAGATAACTGTTCTGGTGAATTTAAAGCAATGTACAATGGCTAACCTAAATCTTAGTCTTATTTAATCAGCGTCATTTGTAATAAACTTTTTTTCCATATGAGCAGCGTAAGGCAGACTGTGGCAAGATGCTTAGCCTGTATTATCTATTGTGCTGCTAAATTATGACACTGAGCAGTAATATATTTTGGGGCTAAGGAAATGATAAATGTGGTCTTATCGGACGAAATGCTTTCTTCGTGATTTCATCAATTGATAAACTTTTGTGGCTTTTTGTTGTCCGGGGGTGTGGAAGATTATTTGGAATAGGGAGGCTCCACTGCACTTGAGTTAGACAGGGAAGTACTTTGCTTCCCTTTGCTCCCCTCCCCCCATCATCCATTAATTATCTGAGGCAAATAAACTTGAAAGAGGCTTTTATGACTATCGATCTAATGGACCACTGTTAGCATGTGTCTGGGAAGACAAAGTAATCAATTTCCTTACTACCATACATTGCGCTGAGGGAGATGTGTCTACAAGAACTGCCCAGGATGGAAGTGAGCAAGAAATCAATTGCCCACCATGTCTTCCTAACTATCAGGAATTCATGTGTGGAGTTGATCTAAGTGATCAAAAAATATCTTATTACAATGTGGGAAGGAGATCGAAAAAATAGTGGAAGAGAGTTTTTTCATACCTCCTTGAAGCATGCTCTCAAAACGCTTACATATTGAAAATATATGGTCAAGAAAATTAAAAAACCCTCTTTTCTGGACTTTCGTCTAGAACTTGCTGCACAGCTAATTGGGAATTACAAGGGAAGATCGAATATAGGGCGACCTCGTTCCCGGTCACCTGTTGCTGTCCGACTACACAACAATAGATCACATCTACCAATTATAACTGATAAACACATTGAATGTGTTGTATGCAATAAAATTAGATATGTCAGTGGTGCTTCAAGATCCACATTACGTCATGAAAGCCAAGTACGATGTTCTACCTGTGAAGTTGCACTTTATTTGAGCAAAAAACGGTGCGTAGCTTCATTTTTATCAATGCCGTTGGAGGGACATTATAAACTCAAGGCTGGGTCACTATCTAATTGTGTCTTTCTCTGGAAGGACCTGGGACCTGAGTGATCAAGTAAAAAACTACACCAGTTATAAAACTGTGCAGTGATATAGGTAGTTAGTAAACTGGGTGTGGCACCAGTGGTATTAATTATGGCGAACTTGTATATTTTAAACAAGAATGCTTGATCGCAACTCTGATCATAATGAAGCCACTTTGGCAAGTGCTCCAAAGGAGACACTACAAAATCTTTGTCTAAAAAATTGATGAGGAAATTCAATGTCTACTGTGCTGGTGTATATTAGCTCTACTTGTGTTTTAAGTCAGTGACTTAAAAATGTTTTGCTTGTGGTTTTGAGGTGTGGCTTTGTACCTGAAATTAATTGTGCAATTGCCAAAAAATTGATGCTACTTGGTAACACTTGTAGAATGTCATTATCCAAACACTTCAGTTAACCGAACACCATAAATCTAATAATAGCATGTACAAACAAGAAAGAGAAAATAATTAAGTTAATAATAAAGTTCTCGAAGGACCAGAATTCTTATAATGGCATCTAATTAGTCAGTGAGACATATAGTAGGATCCCGCCAGCACTTAGACTTTATTTGCGCAAGAAGAATAATTGATTGCGAGTTGGTACAGATTATATAGGGTGATATGGTATAGAACTAAGATGGGTAGGAAGTAGGTGGATATTGAGATGAATATGATTAAGTTTTAAGATGAGAGGCGCCCGCAAGCTGGCCAAATGTAAGGTGTGGGTGTTAAATGATGAGATAAATGTGGTGGTAATCAATAACAGGTTCTGTTCCAAGTTCAGACGGATGGCTGTAGGTCAGTTCTTCCTCCTTTGTGGGGGTGGTTCCGATGGACAGTTATCCTGAGATTGACCACTCTGGGTGGAGCCAAGACAGTTTTGTTTGTTTGTTTTTTGTTTTGTCAGTTCACACACTTCACTACTTTGAAGTTTTGCTCAGTCCAGATCTGTGCCATTGGCATTAAACTGAGATGCCAGAACTGCCGTATGTGCATGCTGAATGTTTGACATCGTGGTTCCTATGTGATTGTGTAGATGAGCATTAATAAAAATATATATGCAATAACACATTCCTTAAGGGTGGAGACCCATCCGGCCCACGCATTTCCTTAAAAATTGATGCTGATAAAAAAAAACAACTTCAAGCAATGGTGGCAATTATGTATAATGCTGAAATTATTTAGGGTGATAAGGTCTCTCTGCACACCAAAATTCAGACCATTGGCATCTTTGTAAGCCCAGTTAGGAGCGATTTACTTCTGCGGACAATTCGTGTTGTTTCTCCGCAACCGTCCAAGCTTTTCTGCCGATTCAAGACTCTACGGCTTCCTTAGTTTTTAGCTATAGCAACTTTACTTTTCTAAATATCCGACCACTAAGGTCAATTTTGCTTCCTGGCACGCTATCAAGAAAATCTAAACATGTTCACCTTACGACACCGAATTACTGTTCCAAGTTAGACTGCATCCCGTGACCCCTTATAGCTCAAAAATACTTGTCGCAAATTCACCCTCTTTGCAGGCGGACGCAAACTGCGGCTGGGTCAAAACAATGTGCGCGTGAAACTATAACGCCCGGGGCCCGGCCCCCCCCCCCCCCCCCCCCATACACTACTTTGTGCTTTCATTTTTCTATTTGCTATACTTACGCCTAAATCTGTAAAATCCTATGTTATCAGGTATTGTAGACATATTATTATATTTAGAGAGAATCACTGATCAAAAAACACAAGTTAAAACACCAAACGTTTCAGCTACGGACTGTAGCCTTCATCAGTGGTAATGATTCAAAAATAAATAAATAGTTACTATGACAGGTGAAAGCCTAAGGGTGGTACATGTTAAAGCACTTGGTGGTAACCATGAGTCCTGAGGGTTAGCTATTTAGTTTTTTTGTTTATATGTTTCACTAGGCTACCATAAACTTGAGGCAACAATCCTTCATCTCTGTTGATTTTGCTCCCTTTAGTTTTAATGTACCATGACTCCAAATAGCGAGGGTATAATTGATGGCAGATGTCAATCACTTTACCACTCTTCCAATCAATAACATGACTCTCTTTCATTGCATGTTCTGCAACAGCTGAAAAATGATAAGGTGAAGTTAGAGCTTGCTTATGTTCTTTCAGTCTATGTGTTATTGTTCATCCAGTTTGCCCAATATAAGAGATGTGACAAGTTCCACATGATACCTGGTATATCACTCCTGTTTGTGACTCAACTGGAATGGGATCTTTTGGATGAAGTATAAGCTGCCTGTGGGTAGTGTGTGGCTTGAAGCAAGTTCTTATATCCAATGGTAACAGAATTCTCTTTATAAACTTAAGCTTGTCCATACTGTTTTATTTTCTTGCTTGCTTTTGTGTCTTTTATTTTGTTTTATTTTATGTTCTGTAATAATACTTGGTTCTTTAAGTTCTATATCATTTTGGTTAAATTTGAGACTGAGTACTGATAGAAATCTTGAGCATACTGGGAATAGTGGATGGGCCTGAGTCTGTGTATATAATTAAGTCTCGAGATATTTTCGCTTTTCCCTTTGTTTTTGTTTGTAGTTTTGCGTGATAGTTTGGCCGAGTTAGTATAGCTTTACCTGATTGTTATGTGCTACTGTATGCTACGCATCTTGGCTTGGACCATTACAAAGTTCGCTCTGAAGTGGTCAAAACTATCTCGTCAGTATCCTCCAAAACTGAAGAGAGAGTGCTATTCTGGAACTCAATACAAAATTTTAGAAAAAAAAACACAGCTTCCCACTCTATAATGACCGAATGGATCACTTAAAATGTTTTTAGAATGCACTGTAAATGTGTGTGTGCGTATGGTGTAGCTCTGGACCTGAGATCCTAGTTCAAGCCCCACTCTGGCAATTTTCCATTTGGTTTTTCTTCCTCTGCCTCCCACCACCCCATCAGTCAACCCAGCTGTGATTGGATGCCTGGCATTTGCTGGGGTGCAGATTCAAGGTAATGAAACAGTGTTGGTGCCCACATCACTAGTTTATTTGTTACAATAAAATAAACTACTACCAGACTCCCCCAAATTTATACCTGAATTTCCCTATAAATACATAAAAAAATGTTTACTTGGAAACTCTGGTGTGTACAGGTGCTTATGTGTGTGAGTGTGTGTTTGTAGTGTGTGTGTATAATTGCAGGAGTCTGGACACATGTACATCTGTGGGTCCCTCATCTGTAATTCACAATGGGTGAGATCAACCAAGATGTAGTTGTGGTTATGTGACTTATGTGATGATGTTTGTTGTGTGTTCATGATTGCCTTGGTTGGCAGTCATCAGCTATTCTGGGTGAGGGACTATTGCCTCAAAGCAGTCTCTCTTGTGTTTTTATTTTGTTGTTCATTGGTGGGTGTTTTTGTGGGGTCATTCTAACTTGTAGATTTACTTGATTTCAATTGTGAAATTCTGAAAAAATTATTCAGTAAATTTGTATTGGTGTTTTTGGACTTGAATAAGGGGAAAAAAGAAGTACAGGAAACGTTTTATAGTATTGAGAACAATTCAAAAACCAACTATTCGAAGTTGGAAATGGGGCTCAAATATTTTGTCCATCTGCAGTAGAGAAGTAGCAGTGATGCACCATAACAACCAAAGCAGTGTGTAATGCTGCCATTGTGTGTGTGTGTGTGTATGTGGCACGAGGCAGGCAAGAGTGCTGCGTTTGTGTGTATGCTGAAAACATTATGGTTAATACAAACTGGATATTGTGTTGGTATTATTCATAATTTCAAGAACTCATTGTGGAGACACATGAATGTGTGTAAACATTGCATTATGACAGTTATTGTTGTTGTTGGCTATGATCTGGCTGGTGTACTTCTCATCTTCATGTCATCAGTGTACACATCTTAGACTGAGGTGGGTACACGGATACATGGATGATTTCATCTTAGAGATGTTAACTAAAAGAGGCTACACTTTGTGTAAATTTCACTACAGTATCCGAACACCACATGCAATTACTCATTTGTTTTAAGGGTGGCCGCACATAGCAACGCGCACCGCCTGTAGATCCGGACATTAATTTATTCCCCGCCAATACCCCACCATTCGATAATACGCGAGCAGAAACAATCGCGCAGTAGTAGCAGAAGTATACTTTGCGAAGTTGTGGTGTTTTAGTTTAGCTTCTTGTTGTCTCATATTCGTTTACAGCAACTCTCCATACGTCGTCTGAGCTCACGCGGCAAGGTGCACCAGGCTGCCTCTCCTCCAGTAGCCGTTCTCCGGACTCTGCGCACCTGAACTCAAGCGGATGGATCCACCAGGCTCGATTTCTGCAGGAGCGAAGACTTCCCAAGATGCGCAGATCTAATACCTTCACCTCTGGCTATCTCCAATAAACTGCTCTCTCTTCTGACTCTCTTGTTATTGTTCTATTGATGTTTGTTTACTCTTGATATAGGCGGGCTCTTTTTAGAACCAATACAAACTAATTGAGAAAAAAATTTGCTCGCGTACTCGTAGTACGAGATATGGGGGTGGGGCTATTTCTTAAGAATTGCGAGTGGAATTAAAGTTCCAAATTTTGTAACAGTTTTTCTTGGAATCTAATAATGAGAACGACATAAAAATTTTACACACGGGTAAACAAAAAAAAATGAACTGCACCACGTAGAGAATTTTTCAATATCTTATAAATAGAAAAAATTGCGAATAAATCATGAAGTAATATTGAAATGGAGAATAACTCTCTGTCTTGCAGTAGAGTATCGGCTCGGCTAGTAGTACACCAAATTGCGGAGCTCCAACTTACCGCACCGCTCCAAAAAACTGCTACAAAGTTTTATAACCAGGCCCCGATATTTCTTCCATGTTCGCTCTAAAATTAGTGAGCGGCTCCTTCGGCAGGTACTTTGTCCTTGTGTAGCAGTGGAGAAGCTCCTGTAAGTATACAATAGTAGTAATCGTGCATAGCAACCATCAACAAAAAATTGCGTAGGCGGTGTGCGGCCACCCTTAACAAGGACACTACTACAAAGTTACTACCAGTGCTAATTTTATGAAAATTTCTGAAATTTATGACTACCTCTATAAGTTATGTGTGAGTAAGCAAAACATACTCTCAATTGACACATGTAAAATAAGGACTTGATTACTTTTTGCTTTTGTTGGAATGTAGCTATAGGTATTTGTATGATACCACTTGTGGGTAGTGATGGTGGATAGAAATAGATAAGTGGGGAGAATAGGAATTTATTGTTGATTAATATTTGTGGTCTCTCTTTTTTTTTCTTTTTTTTTTGTGTGTGTGTGTGTCTGTGTGTGTTCGTGTTTGAACTAAATGCATCATCACTACATGATACAAAACGTTTAAAAAAAATGCAGCTGTTAGTTGTATATATAAGAGAACCTTCATCAGTTGTATTACTCACATGTACATGTATTAACCACTTTCATAATTCTACATCTTATTATTTAGAATACATTATTTTGATGACTTTGCAGATGAATGGGCAACATAGCATAGCAGTGAACATCATTTCCTGTTATTAATCCACCATGGAGTCAGAGAGTGTGTAGAGCATTTGGGCATGTCCTATACTTTTAGGATAACTAGGCATCATTACGTGTCCACCTTCACCATGAAATATCTTACTATAAATAATACTATATCTTGTGCCTAATGAATATAACATCATGGATCAATGAAATGAAAACAATAGCACTGTCTAAATTCCTGGTATATTTACATAATTATGCTTATGTGTTATACCTGAAGGCGTTGTATCATCACCTATCTAGCACAACAATAGTGCTGTAAAACCAAAATAATACTTCATTAATAATTTATAGATTACATGCTTGGATAAGGAGCATGATAGCCAATTAACAATTTGAATAAATGGGTCTATCCAATTGTCTTGAAATTGCATTTCTTTAAAAGAGTACATAATCATAATTTTCAACTCTCTGGACACCCTGACGCAAAGTGTGTGGGTTACTTTTGTTAGGTTAGGGGAGAGAAATGGAGAGTGGGAGCACTAAGTTAGTGAGCCTGCCCTTAGTTCTCAGAAATTGTAGCGGATTGGCAGCGCTTTTGCTAGTTCATCTCGGAACTCATCCTCATCGACAGGCAGTCCGGTAACTTGATGAGGCATAGTGGCTATGTAAGGAACTAAGGTAGGGCTTGTAGTGCTGGTAGCACCAACTTGGATGGATTATTCCAGTACCTGTAATTCAAATACGATAAAAACAGTTCAAAGCATGAAAAAAGTTTTTCATGCTTCTGGAGCTATTTTCATCCATTTTGATGTGTGAACGCCATCTTTCGAAGTCTACTTGATATTTTTAGCAATCGTCATAAATTTTATTGCCCTTCCACTAAAATTGGAAGAACATGCACGGATTTAATTTTGCATCAATCGGTGAAAATGATGCGAGCATTTTCAGGAACTTGCTAGTGATTTACAGTTTGATGACAGAAGTAAAATAAGTAAGCATTGTTATTTTATTATTAATAAAATAGAAATGAATGCAGAAATTTGGTCAGTGAATAGTCAATTGCTGATTTCAGAGAAGGCACATTGTAAATAGAATGATGTCTGCTAGATGTGTGAATTCAAGAATATGCAATTTACAAGTTTCTTTATTTTTTTATTTTTTTATTAATGTCCATAAGGCTCCAGTGCATGCACACCAAATCTTTGCCTTCATTGTCACATACAAATTTAGCCCAGCCCATGTGCGCTATGGTGTCATAGGGATTTCCAACAAACCACTGAAACGAATGATAAAATGTTCAGCTAACTTGGTAAACTCACTAAAAGTATTGGTGCACACACGTGCACTCGATCACACACATCTCACGCACCACATCACACAACAACACTGCTTAGCGCGTGGCGCGCGGTTGATGCACGCATACGGCGTGTAATTAACGTTAGATTTCCCGCCGCGCGCTGGGCTTGTTCCTTACTTGTGGGAATAATATGTATTGGCGTTTTGATGACCTGTTACATTTATAGGAATACATGATCCCTACAAGACAGGAACACTGAGTTCTTGCTGGCTTAATTAATAATTATGTGATTGAAACCTTCTATCCAACGTAATGTCCAGCCATCCTGACATGACAAATTTCTTGGCTCTTGCTGAGGATGATCATTTTGTCCAATCCTTCACACCTTAGCAGAAATGGGTGTAGTGTTCAAGTAATATGGTGTAATTCCCTTCAGTTCACATTTTTCTTCAACCAGTGCCAATCTAATAAACTATGGTCTCTCCTTCTTATTGGAGTTGATCTGCTGTCCCACTGTAACCCTGACTTTTATTCAATTAATATGCTGTAAATTCAAAAACCTTACATCAAATTGTTAAAAGAATCTTTTGTCATTCATTATTGAAAAAAAGAAAGAAAGTATACAAGATTAACAATGGGATAATAATCGAGTTGATACAAAAAAATACAGAATCATCTCAACTAAAAACGATAACACATGCATGACAGAAACACAAGAATGTATATAACGTAATAACGTCTGTCAATAGCTAACACTGTTGAATTAACTATCAGTAATGATGCAATAAAAAACTTAGATATAGCTGTTTTAATAATCATATGAAAAATTACATAACTAATATATAATAATTATAACACGAGCTATTCAGCCAAAACAACTTGACTTTTTGAAGTAGGATATAATCAAATTTGTGACAATAACTGTTTGTTTAATATGAAAGTCTGTGTTTGCATTCAGTGAGCATGAGTCATTTGTGACCAACTAGCTAAACAGCATGGAAGCAGTCAACTAGCATAAGCCCGAAGCTTTAAATATTCACTATTAATTTTCGCAAGTTCTTCACAATCTTGTGTGACATTATTGAACATGAGATATAGATGGCAGGAATTCATTTTGTTATTGGCCAGTGCTCCCCCTCCATCAGATCCAAGATTATTGTGTGTTAAATCCATTATATATATCTTGTTATTGTTAATAAGATCAGCAATAGCTTTTCCAGCCTCTGGACCAATACAATTGTATGACAGGTCTATTTGATAAAGTTCACAATCCTATAACCTAGTAGAAAGTTCAATGATGCCCTTTGTACCCAGCATATTGTGCTTCAGGTTTAAAACTTCTATTGCAACTGGATCTTTTGGATTAATAACTTTAGCGCCACCTGAACCTGACCATTCGTGTTTTAATTCCCACTACTCCTTTATGCTGGTTTTTACAATAAGACTAGCAATGGCTTTAACTGCTCTAGGGCATATGTCATTGCTTGAGAGATTCAACTCTCTAAGTCCACCACGTCTGATGCCGGCATCAAGTGAAATGATCCCATCTGAACCAATCTTGTTATTCCTACGGTCCACTATGTGAATTTTCTGGTCATTATGAATAAGTTCAGCAATAGCAGCTCCTGCTTGGGGACCAAGATTATTGTATGACAGATTTAATCGACGAATGCCACTATTATTTAAACCGGAACTGAATGCTTTGATTCCATCTGAACCAAGATTATTGCTGCTTAAATTTATATCTTGTATCGACTTGTTATTGCTAATAAGATCAAAGACAGCTGGTATTGAGCTTGGACCTACCTCATTGTGAGCTATGCTTAAACACAATCCTTTAGCCTAGTAGAAAGTTCAATGACACCCTTCGAACCAAGCATATTGTGCTTCAGTTTAAAATTCCTGTCGCAACTGGATCTATTGGTTTAAGAAGGAGAGGAGCCATATTATCAAGTTCTGACCCCTTCATAAAGCATAAAGAACTTTGATGATACATAAAGCCTTTTCAATCCACAAATTATGTCTCCTCTCCAGAGGGGTGAATATGTTGCTTTTTGCTTCTTCTTCTTTTTTTTTTTTTTTTTTTTTTGTTGTTGTTGTTTTGTTTTTTGTTTTGTTTTTATGATTTTGTTTGTTTTGGGGGGGTAGGGAGGGACTGGTGTCTTACGAGGCCCCATTTTTTCCAGAGTGAGCCCCCATTTTTTATCTACTATATTTCTTACCAATAAGTGGGAATAAAATTATAATAGCAATATCTTTTTATTTGTGGTTGTTTTTAATTCATCCTCCAGTAATTGCAATCTTCTAATGAACTCACTTCTCCTTATTGATATGATCAGCAAAAACAAATTTGTAAATTATTCATTATATCCCATAAATTGGTGTATAACCACTCCACCTATCATAGAGATATTACACTAATTACTTATTAAAACCATCCTGGGAATGGAACACACAAATATGCATTCAAGTATTCAACACTTAATTAGCAATCACTTTTCATTTGTAACTTGATCACTAGCACACAAGTGGTAGGAAGCCAGACTAGAAGTCACAGCTGCCACCAAGTGTGGTAAGAAATAGAGTGCTTAGTAGGCCACCACCAAAATCAACACTGACCACCACAAGAGAGAGGAAGGGAGTTACAGCTAACTACTCTGAGAAGCTCTCTTATTCCTTCTCTACCCCTTTGCAGGCGTCTACAACCCAACATCACAGAGGATTTGGCTTTGTAAACTCTTTTTTCAAAGTAATACAAGTTTGAAGTGAACACATGAAGATTGAATCAAGTGTGCTGGAACAGCCAATATATATATATATAGAAAACTGCCCACCCACACCCTCTTCCGGAAGTGCATGAAATAGGAATGAAAAAGTAGCAAAGTGATTGGTTGAGTTCTGTATATGACCAAATATGGCAATAAGAAAGGTGTGAGGATCAGAGAACATATGCATAGTCAGCTGAAAGAAAATGATAATCCAGCTGTTTAGTCATTATCCTTGTGTGTGGAATCCTGCTTGTTGGTGGGAATTCCACCACAGCACACTTCCATTAAATAGTTCTTGTTTCCTCATTTTCCTCTGTTAGTAGTTCTATCCTTGCTTTTGTGAATTAACTATTCTTTAAACTCATAATCCATCGAGCTGCTACTGGGTCCATTAGCCTGACTAGCTAGCCCTGGGTGGAGAATTTACATAGCCTAGCCTTAGCAGCTAGAAAGTTAACTGGTAGTAAGGAACCTAACTCTGGTGACAGTCCCACCACAAATCAATTTCATTATTTTTTCATGATTAACTTACCTATTCATTCATTTTTTTTATTCTAGACAAAATTCCTTTGTAAATTAGTTTTGTTCTTAGTTTTAATTGTTTTCCTACTTAAATAAAGCAATTCGTTATGTCAGTTCTGGACAGTCACATTGTAATGCTAATTATTAAGTGAATGAATATTAGCATATAACATTGTAGGAATACAGTTAAGCCAACATTGTTCCATAAGTTACTATGACTATTATAGCGTGCCAGGATATTTTGACATTTTTTTAGTCTTTCATAAAATAATGTAGATGAGGGAGGAGAAGATAGGAAGAAGACTGAGTGGCTTAATCCCCACCCCCTACTTTTTATAGTAAGTTCTAGATTAAAAATAAGAAACAACAACAAAAAATCATAACACATGCAGAAATAAACTAACCAAGGTGCCACAAGGCCTATTTATTGAAAGTGGCTGCTAATAACAGCTTCTAGACTTAGAATATGACAGTAGTCTGCGAATCTTTTTTTTAAAGCTATTTGTTATTAGCTGTTTGGTTCTACAGCCTTGTAGCTAAATCTACTGTTGTTTTGAATACACAATAACCACTAAATTAAATATTATAAATGATCAGCCAGATGTGATAAATTAACAGTATTATTGAGATTGGTCAAGTGGTGACACAATCCAACGTTTTTAATCAAGAGTAGACATGGAAACTATTGGATGCAGATACTGACCAGCACAAAGATCCTGATTCAAAACAAGCTTGAGTCTTCATGCTGGTAGTAGTATCTATATCCACTTCCTTATCAAGCTGACTGGCATCATTCAGTGGTTGTTGTTGGTTTTGAACACCAATAGATTTTGACAGGGCTAGGGAAAATATAGCTAACTAGCAAATCTGTCACAAAAATGAATAATAATATCTAACAAACGTATGATGTTGTGTTGTTGTTTTTTCGCTGTCTACATGAACTCCACACTGACGAGATGGAAACTGATTACATGCATGCACCTATAATACCTCTACAAATTGTTTACAGTCAGTTTAGCAATGGAACAGAACCCCTCAGGCATACTTATTTTATTTACATCAGTAAAGTACCGCTAGCTTCACAGAAATTATTCAAAGCAACTTATCTATCATGACTATTACATTAGTTCACTGTTATTATGTTCAATCTGCATGCATTACACTCACAAGGAAATCGTTTATCACAGGTAAAATGCCCTTTCTAAAAACAAATAATTTTTAAGGCTACATACAGCAGGGGTCAAAATACATTCATGCTAATTATTCTCACTGATGTAAAGAGAATTGTTACTTGTAATTAACTTAATTTATAAAAGGATGGTAGACTTGGTCAAACTTCCGTCCCAACCAAAATTTTCTAGATGGAACCCTGTACAGAAATAATACTGTACCCATCAAAACTGGCTAAGTTATCACTCATAATTGTTGTGGGGTAGCAAATGAAGACATAAAAATACTAGATCCGTAATGGCTGAGCAAAGAAGTGTGCACAGATTACACAGTCATTGGGTGTAATCTCAGTTGTAAGGTTGTCATCATGTATGTACACAGTCCTATCTGCTATGCTTGCAAGTCTTTGATGATAGAAATCCTGCATTTAAACTCAGATGGATAAAGGAGAATTAAAAATAGACAAGAGCATTATTCAGATATGCAATAATTATATTCACACGCATTATTATGTCCAGCTAGCTACATGTAGTTGCATGTATTAGGATTTGATATTCCTGATATCATGCCCAAACACTGACTTCCCTAACATGCTGGTCAAACCACAGACAATTTTCCTATGTGAAACATAGAGCGTAAGAAATGTTCCTCTACAGTCAAGTCACAGTGAAGTGATACAACTATTTTCTTGAGTTAATTGTTTTTTAGTAACATCTTCAAAGTGATAAGGTATGCTTCCATGCTACAAGGGCCGACTTCACCAGTTTAGTTTCAACACACACCTGTCCCTGTTGATAACTCTCCAGCAAACTAACCTATGTCAAGTGTCACTCGTTAACACTGTAATAAAATAAAGATGTATAGATATTGTAGCAGTTTTTTTTTTAGCTGAGGTGAAAAACTAGCTGCTTATTATATGTTTTTTTTTATACAACAGTTTATGATAAAATCTTCCCAGGTTAGGCGTAGGAAATGAATCAATGGTTGTGACGGTTTCTCTCCCAACCTTAGCTACTAGTATAGAGCCACCGTCACACTTATCCGAGCCTAGCTAGCCTTGGTCAACAAATGTAGAGTTAAATTTTAATTGACGATAAGATATGTAACAATCGAAAAGAAGCTATTCTAACCTCTGTTAGACTGAGCTTATTGACAAAAATCAAGGTAAGATATAGTCAAGATTCTCCGTAAACAATTTATTAACACCTGACGTGTGAATGAACAATTCAACGGTTCATTAAACACTGGTGTGTATCCTCACAAACGTCCTGGATTCGAGGATTTCCGGTCAGGACTGCTGTCTCTGGCTCACAAGGGGGGCGGTCCCTGACAATGGTAAAGAGGTTGTGTCTATGTAATATCCTGATTCAAAAATGAATTTATCTTATGTATCAATATAATTTGTACTGCAAGTAAAATAGTTGAATGAAATTACAATGAAGTTGTAATTGTTAATAATCCATCTACAATGTAGCTACTCAAGTAAGTGAATATTTGATGACCTCTTGTAGATAATTGATACTAGCTATAGGAAAATACGTAATAAGTCCAACTACATACTAATAAGCATTCAAAGTGGTAGGCGGTTAGTATTACTGAATGGGTCCATAGAGTTTGTGTGAGGGTTTTGATGACACTATTTTAGAGACTCATATAATAATGGCTTGCTTGCTACTGGAACAAAAGCTTTACTAACTTAAATTTCCTTATCCCTCTTTGTAATAGCTACATGGACAGAGAGCTTTGACCTGCTTATGAATAAGTGATACAAAGGACATAAATATATTTGTATAAAAGATAAAAGAAGTAGTTATGAGATTCATATAAAGAGTGTTCATATCGGTAGCTAGAGTAGGCAAACAATGTATCGTAAACATTACTCTGAGTTGGCTTTTTCTATTTTAATACTTTCATGAGACCACATTAGTGAACGTAGCCATGAATAGTCAATTACTTTATTTCTAACACATCATCTTCCTCCTCCTATAACAGTCATGGCCTAACAAGATGCATAAAACTTTATTTTATGTACAAGTTTCACTGCATCTTGTTATTACAGAGGTAATTATAATTATATAAAATTTGTGGCTCAGGCTTCCCTTTAAAACTTAGGGGGGCTGTCTCTAACCCACACCCTCAGCCTTCTATGATGAGCTACAAGAATGTAAGTTATAATCCGTGCTCAAATAAACAAAAACCCTCAACATTACAAGTGATGATTAATAAGCAACATTGTTTAAAATTTTTACTTTACACAAAATTAAATGTTCTTGTGAAGCCATTTTAATGCTTACAAATAGGGTCATAATGGACAATAAAATATTAATGAGGAAAATATTGACTGCCTAAGCAGAATAATAGCTAGCTAAAACCCACATTCTTTGATGCACCCAGAAATCTCAGTTCCTTTCCAGATTAAGCAGGAAAAAAGCAGGTAATTTTCATTGCATTTAATACAAATTTCCTCTATTCTACCCATCACTGTTCAGGTCTAGCTACCTGAACAAGTAGAAGTCTTCAGCAAACAAGAAACTATGTTTACATCACCTCATCTAATTATATTCATTATCCTTCAAAACCACTATACAATCTGTACCATGTCATTCCATATATATGCAATGTATGTTGTCTAGGGAAAATTAGTTCACCATAAGTTAAACCTAGCAGAAACAGACCGGGTTACCTTATTGTGGCTTGTTGATTACCATGAGATCTACCATTCCGGCAAAGCCCCGGGTTGCTCGTCTCAAACTAACTGCAGGACACGCAAACTTGCTGAAGCTAGGAATAGCTTGTGATGACTCTGGTCCGATGACCCGTACCAACCTCCAGCTCAGGAATTTATGACTTTTGAATACCCATTAACTACTTACAAAAAGTATTAACATTAGCCAGAATATACCAAAAAAAATGGAGTAAAATTATGAAAATATTTACTGTAGCAAAATGATGAATTGTAAAATTGATCAGTGAACTGATTGTATTAAGGTGGGTTAGTTGTTCTTCACTAAAGAATGTTTATGAAGTATCCCAGATGTTCTGCAGCATCGACTGACAGGTAGGAGCAGAACAAGAGTAGAACAGCACAGGTGTCTCAGCTCTGGCCAGCTTCCTCCCTCCAAAATCACTTCACCAAAGAAATCCCACACACTCTCAAATCTGGTTGAACTTATTGAATATGTGGGAGATCTGAACTGAGAAGGAAGTGGTTAATAATGATATAGTCTGTTCACAATCCATTCATGCATTGTGAGGTAAAGGGTCTACATGTAAATGAATTAGGCAAGATGTACACAACTGGGAACATATAGCTCAATGTATGAATAGAATTAGAAAGAATGAAATAAGAGTATGAATTACATAGTAGTGGTAAAGTGTATGCATCACAATATTCATATGGTATGGATCGAAAGGTCCATGACACCAGAAGTGAATATATTTGTGCCAACCAGCCACTGATGGAATATGATATAAAGTACAGGTTGGACGATTGCCTGGAGAGTGTGGTCACTCCTCATGACAGAAGATCCAAATTGATGGAGTCCATGCATTGCACGGAAGTTTGGGCTAATTCTGTATAGCTTTGTTCGCTGAAGCATTTTACAAGCTTTATAGTTGATATCTGGAAATTACACATAAGAATGCTGAACATTCTGAAATTTTCAGAGATACTAATGGTAAGATCTAATTTTGCTAAACCAGAGTATTTATTATATAAGATAATCGAAACTGGAATGCAACAATCAATATGCATATATACAGATGTGAGTGCTTTGTTGATTTGATAAGCTCAATTCATATCATTAAATCTAGAATCCAAACCTTTATGGATAGTGCTTATGAAAAGCAACATAGAAAGAATTTGACAAATTATATTTAATCCTTACTAATTATAAAGAATCGTATTAAAGCACAACAATATACTCTCTTAATTTGAAAAAAAAAACAAAAAACAGTGATATAAAATAACCTTGCAACATTCTACAGTTCAGCTACTTAAACAATACACAATAGCTATTCCTAATTATGCTCCTATATTACCTGTACTTATGAGATTTTAACTGCCAAATTAATAATAAAACTTCCTATCACAAATAAAACTTACCTCAGTAGTCATCAAATGAGTAATTTGTAGTCGTTAATAAATCTTCTACGAAAAAGCAAAGAAACACACAACCAGTATTAATCGATGCTGAAAATAAGAGCAGAGAAGGCGGCAGCACAGATCGAGGCAATAGTAATAGAGATGTTTGTCTTCTTGAGTTCCAAGGTACATACAATATGATTGGAGTTAGACTAAAATACAATTTGCAGACATTCAATGGACACATGTTTTGATTTACGTGCAAAGTCCATCAGAGCTGGCAACTGTAAATGTTAACTCAAATAGTTATTGCTCATCTACTTCAATAATGTCTGAATCGCTTGAGTCTGAGTCACTACTGACCAAATGAATCTGATTCACTTTCTACATAGTCAATATTATTAAATCACAATTCTGTCTGCATGCTTCCAGTTTTCTTATACATTCTGAACCAAGTGCATTGCCAATAAGATCCATGCATTTTATCTTGTTATTGGTAATAAGGTTAACTAGAGCTTCTTCTGCATATGAAGAAATGTCATTGTCTGAGAGATCAATATTCTCCATACTGCAACCCTTCAAGTTAGTCGATAATGCAATAATATCATCTGAATTAAGTTTATTACCACTAAGATTTATAACATTTATTGATTGGTTATTATTAATAAGCTCGGCAAGAACTGCTCCTGCTCCTGGACCTATATTATTGTCTGAAATATCCATCGATTTAACACAACAATTACATATGCCTTTAGTAAGTGCAACAATACCTTCTGAACCGAGTTGATTACGGCTAAGTAAAACTTCTTGTATACTGCAATTATTATTAATCAGTAGAGCTAGATATTGTCCTGCTTCTGGGCCAATGCTGTTAGATGAGAGAGATAACTCTTCAAGGCTACAACTTCTTATGCTACAACATAGTATTCTGATTCCATCAGAACCAAGTCTATTGTTATTAAAATTAGCATATTGCAGAGACTGGTTGCTGGTAACAACTTTAGCAAGGGTTTCTGCTGCCTCTGGATCAATGTCAGAGTTGCATATTTTTAATCTCTGTAAGTTCATGCACCCAATTCCAGCATAGAGTGAACTGATGCTATCAGAACTCGATATATTGGAACCAATTTTTATACCAGAAATATACAGTTCTACAAGTCCACACATTAACTTTAGTCCTGAATAAAAACCACTTGTGATATTTTTAGATCTTTGAATATTTAGGCGATGCAAACACGTATTCTGATTTAGATCCGTAATTTCGCAATCTCCCTCAAACACACAATTCTCAAGTTCAATGGATGTAATTGTGGTATTGGTACACAGCATACACATAAACGGTCTCACTTCTATAGGAACTGACTTCATTACTACTGTTTCAATAGATGTGTTACATTGTAGACCTTCCATTGCAATATGGCAGATAAGTTGATACCTGTACAAATCTTGTATCTCGTGATGTTCAAGTAGTGATAAGCTTTTCAATTTATTATTACACAGTAATCTTTTTAATATAGAAGGATCGTTAGAAAAGTCACTAGGAGAAACTCTGAGAGTTTTAATTGTTTTATTAATTCTAAATCCCTCTACTAATGCTTCCATACCATCACAACCTATATTGTTATTGCCAGATATATCCAATGATTGTAAGCTTTTACTGTCTTTTAACAAGTTTCCTAGAATCATACAGCTGGATGATACTAGACCACATTCACTTAATGATATTTCACATATACAGTGATGATTTAAGCTGCAAATCAATTTGTGGATACATTGAGATTCTAAATCACATTTACGAATAGTTACTTCTTTAATACAGCTCATGTCACACTTGGAACTAACAAAACTCACAAACTTAGAGGCACACTGCATGTCAAACATGCAATCTTTTATGGAAAACTTTCGAAGCACTGGTAGGCTCTTTGAAAAAACATACTCCATGGCAACAAAGTCCATGGGACTAACTGACATACCTATTAAATTGAATCCTGATGGTTTTATCACTGTCTTTATAACTTCATCACAGACAGACTTTAACTGCGATTCAAATGCACACTGATATAAGAAGGTTTTTGCCTTGTAAACAATAGCTTTTGTAAGTATAGTTAATGCTTCTGTAATTGCTGTTTGTGTGTTTTTTACAGCACCAAAATAAAACAGCCATACTTGTGTTAGTTCTTCTAAGGTTGCATACTTTTTAATTAATTTTCTCTGTCCAGTGCATGGCAAACTGGCGATATAAACTGCTGCTAAATATTCTTGCAAAGTCAAATGAAGAAAACTGTATATCTTGTGTAATCCGCACCTGTCAGTAGCACGCTCGATATTGACAAACCCTAGAAAAAAAGAGTCGTCTGTAATTTCCGAATGACAAGCAGATGACATTTCTGAATGATTTACAACTTGCTCTGATTTAATAGTCATTTCATATGCTAATTTACACAAATTTTTAAAGTACACTTTTTCATTACCTGGTATGTCATCAAATGATTGTATGAGAACTTCTTCTCTAGTTCGACAAAGAGTTCGTAAAATCAAGGATTTCGTAAATTCAAAGTACACCTCCGACTCAGTGGTTGGAAAATTCCCTTTAAAGTCTTGGAACAAGTAACATATCATAGCTGCATGTACTGGAAGATAACACATGTGAAGTAAATTAGGATGCAAATCAAAATGAGATCTTATTTCGGATACAATACTATCTGTTGAAGTACTCATTTCAAAGGGGTAGTTGCTGATAAAATGAAATATTTGATCATGATTAAAACCAATTACTTCTATGTGCTTAATTAACATATTAGAGTATATTAATCTGCTGCTGGCTACTGGACGTGATGCTACTATAATCATAGCCTCGGGTAAACTGTTCTTATGTGTTATTTGGTAGACTACAGAATCAGTTGCATCCCTCCTCTGATATTCATCTAGGCCATCTAGAACTATACACATACCTTCACCTAGTATTTTCTTGCATTCTGTAGCAACCCTGCTGCTCATTTCAGAATCACAATAAATAAAGTCTAAAAGATCTGATAAACTATTATCACTTCCAACTACTTGTAGTAGTCTTAAGGGAACTAAAAGAACTAACTTTGCTCCCTTCAAAGTGCCTTCCTTGACAGCCCAGTCTCTGACTACCTTGTGAACTAGTGTGGTCTTGCCACTACCTGGACGCCCTTCTACTATCACAAGTGATCCACTCTGATACTGACCAAAGACCTTCTCATACTCTATTTTCTCTTTGCTCTCTACAATGTCATCTATATTCCCTCGGATGGTGTAGGAATACGTGTTTGTTTGCATTGTAGTTTGTTTAATAATAACAAGGTTGGTATAAGTGTTGGTAATAACTGGAGGCCAGCTATCTCTGGGTACTTCTCTGTGACGAGCATACTCCTTGAGTAGATATTCTTTTTCTTGAGAGTATACAATTTTTACTTTCGTTCCCTGACTCACAAGTTTCTCCTGTCCCTTCTCTACAGTACAAGTGTACTGTCCCTCCATTCCCTGGTGTGCACGTTGGATGACCAGTATGTCTGTACATGTTCCACAGTAATCCTCGCCATCACTCAGACACTCGCTATCCTTCATCCACTGATAGGACACACCCTCATTTATACTAGCACGCACCTCCAATAGTGTAGACTTTCCATCAGTTACCTCACAGTCCCCAGAAGCATACTCTATCTTCAAACTCAACTTGGCACGCTTGTAGTGTGGCTTGGTATGTTCACTCTTAGAACTAATAGATATTTCATGTACTCCTACTAAAGGGCCTGCAAGACACTCATTCAAGTTGCTCAGTGTAGGCTGAAGAGCATGCTCGTGGTTTCCCATCACCCACTCATATATCACTTCATTGAGTTTAAGAATGCTATTGCCTTTATTTCCAGCATCTTTCATTACATTTCTAGGTAAACTTAATGCAATACCTATTTCATTCCATTTATATGCTACTGGAGCTAGCTTTTTCATTAAAGCAGGAATATCTTTAGCTGACAATATGTCACAAGTTTGTGGTGACTCAGTAGAGAACTTCAACTGAGTAAGCTTTTCACACAAAGAATGTAAGTTAAGTTCAGACAATACCTCAATAAATGTAGAGTATACTTGATCCTCACTCTCCGTATTTTCCATCACACTGCGTAGAAGGTATCTTGCTTTGAGCTTGTTGGCTAGCCTGTCTTGGTCCAGGGATAAAAATATTCGGCCGACTTCCCTCGAAAGAACTTGATACTCGCATAGCCTCTGAGCTAGTTGGCTCCAAATTTCAGAGCTACAAATTTCATTGATTAATACTTTTACCAGCTTAAGAGTGAGTGAACTAGAAGTTGCCCTGGGAGTAGCCATACATTCTTATAAGTTAGATCATAGATTAATCTATGGTAGATCGAGTAAACAAACGCGATAAGCCCCACCCCCTAACCAAAGTTGGAAATTATCGTCAGCGGCAACCAGTTCCAGTCTAATAACACAAGTATTGATCGAGTGAACATTTTATCACGGGGAAGTAGTTAAGGATATTTTTATTCCATTCCCTGCATACTGGCCTTAAGGGGAATAGAAGAAAAAAAGCAGAAATCTTATGCTTTCCACAAAAAAAAAAAAGAGACATAGCCACTAAGAAGGAAAAAAAAACCCAAAAAACTCTTAGTTCTAGCCATACTCTGCTGATCAAAAGGACAAACTAAAGCTCTCTCTCACACTATGATCGATCAAATCACCTTGATTGTTCTTCTGACTTGCATTAATCTGATAGCTCAGTTTATCAAGACAAAAGGATTGGTAAGACATTCACTGGGATAGATGCAAGATTATCGTGCTAGCCCCAGCCAAATATGCATGGCACCTGGAAACTCTGCTAACAATAAAAGAGCTATATGAATTAGTAAGCTATAGATAACTGCTTGATTCAGTTTATCAACTTGCTACAGGTCAGGAGATGGGGTCAAATACATGAGTAATTGTATTTAAGCTTATTTCAATACATTTTTATGGAGTGTTTGTATTTGTATTTTAAGTTTTACAAATTGAAGTACATGTATTTGTATTTCAAATACTTGTTTTTTTTAATCCTAAGGTAAAAGTAGAAAATAAAAGATTTCCTGAACATATTTGTATTGGACAGATTCATTCTATTGTCTTTTTCTGTAAGTACAGAATCAAGGATTGCTTGGTCCATGCTGGCATAATTATATTGTAAGAACTAAAACTCCATCTCCTATTGTGAAAAGCAGCTGTTAAATTAACTCAATGGCTATACGAATGAAGGGCACACTCGTGTTTCTAAGTTTCTTCCAAAGGACAAAACATTTGAAAAACTAATGTTGCATTTGCAAGAGTTTAAAATATAATGCCTAGAGTACAAGTGCAGACTTCAGTTGATGTACCTTCATTTCGATGATCAAGTGTTGTTTAATTGTTGCTTTGAAAAACTCAACTTTGCCAGTGTGAAGGGAATTGTTGGGCTAGTACATTGTGGTAGTTATTCAAATCTTGCATCAACCCTGGTGGCAGCAATATACTTTTGCTGTCACCACTATGCACACTGAGTGTGAAAGACAGGAACCCTGCCAAACCCACCCTGACCGTGACAAATACTCTACCTCAAATACAAGAAGGGAAGAATGTCCGTGAAGTCTGCACAGGAGACACTCTGTGGCAGTTATAGTCTAATCAGGGATTATACTGTGATAGCTTACCAATCCTAGGTGAAGCACCTTTATCAGAATCACTAGCTATCTCCTACAAATATGCTTTTGTCTGTACTGGTTCATGCATAGCTAAATGGATAAACTTCATGATCACCTTCAAGATTCTTTTTTTTTTTTTTAACATAGGATGATTTAGCTATACTCCAACTCCACAGCTATGACTGCTGAAATACCCCACTGTTGTGGCTGCCAGGGTCACTCTTTGTACTGTCACAAGTTCAAGCCTAAAAATCCTGGACAGGATACTCATTTCTGCATCATCCTCGAAGCCCCCGCCCACAACAGGAAGTAAATGTTAAGGTAGCAAAATAGCTGTAAAGAATGGTGCTATACTGTGAAGCTACCACTCAGTTTTGAGCTATGTATATGGTTTTGGGCCATGTTTATACATGATATGAGAGTACTTTTCATGATATTTGCAGAAAACATTTTTTTTCCACCATCAGTTACACTTTAAACATGGAGTCATGAATTGGGCGAGTGTAATCTGTTCCATGCTTGTTTGGAAATAGACCGTGCATGTGTTGGTGAGATAGGTGGCACAACTGGTAAACAACTGCATTCACAAACATGAGACTCAATATCTATGTTTAGGTTTGGCCTCCAGAAGTAGCCATGAACTGGGCTTTTCATCCTGGAAACGACAACATGAGGATAGCATTGTAAGGAAAGCAGTTGTGGTTGATCTGGAGAATGATCAATTGTGATCCCCACAAGACAGGAACACTGAGTCCCTACTTCTGTCTAAATAATTATGTGATTGAAACTTTCTATCCAACGTAATGTCCAGCCATCCTGACATGACCAATTTCTTGACTCTTGCTAAGGATGATCATTTTGTCCAATTCTTCAAACCTTAGCGGGAAAGGGTGTAGTGTTCAAGTAATATGGTACACTTCCCTTCAGTTCACTTATTTCTTCAACCAGTCCTAGGGCATCAAAGTTATCAATTGGCAAGCAGCAGATGTACGAGCTCCGTGTAACTGAAGCTCGCCACAGCCCTTCGGCTAGATAGAGGTTAAGGCAAAGACAGATAAGTCAAGATCTGGGGCCGAAGGACCAGATTCCTCTCACTTTAAGCTAATTACCCAGCCCACGGCGCAGACCGACAGAAGCTCCCGCGACACCGAGTTTAACTTTGTTAGGAGAAGAATATTGAGCAATAAATGGTTACAGTTATAAGGGAAAGGGGTGATGCAAAAGTCAGTGGGTAGGAAAAGGCATGAATATGATTATGTTGACATATGATACAGTTATAATTAATTGTCAGCTAAGGTGATGACAAGTTGGGCATTGAGCCCATAGAACCATGTACAAGAGTCCATTGGTGTTGTCACCATCAGCTGCAAGTTCAATCTCAATTTCCTGTACAAAGCTATCAGCATCACTTTCACACTCAGCCATTGCAGATGTGGTTGTGAGTTTTATCAAGCAGTTGATAAAATTTGTCAACTACTGTACACCAACAACGTACCTGTATTATTCATATCAACAGCTCTGATAGCATGCACAGGTCTTAAATGTGTCATGATTGTGCTGATTGTTATATTGATCTCCTACTTCTCTCTGGTGCACAATTTTTAATCAGAAAATTTTATGTATCCTTTATGTGTCATTTTTAAAGTTATCTAAAATGCCAGATAAAAGTTTCAGCACACCTAAAATGTTCATAGTGCTTTAGTATTCATAAAATGCTTAAAAAAAATGCTAGAATAATTTATTGACCCCTAGTAACAAGTTATTCAGGTGCTCGTGAAATGTGTGATGAGTCACTACCATTGTATTAAATCATTGTGAAAGATTCAATGTATAATCTTCCAGCAAAACCTTGTGTCTCAGTAACTGTTTGAAAAATTGGTAAAAACAAGAGCAGAACATGTTTGAATTAACATAAACATTTCAACACTTATGATCAAAATGGGAGGTCCTTTGCATTCATTTTCCATCACACACTAGCTGGGTCTTGAGTGAAAGAAATATCTTCAGCTGCAGTATAATATATTTTATATTTCAAGTGGTCTATTGTGTGAAAATTGAGGAAAAGAAAACGATGTTATCAAGATCATTAAGACAATGTTATTTAGATCACTAAATGCCGGCTGCAGTTACACTACTTTACTCAATAGACTAAAAGCATTGTGCAAACTTAAAACTAGTACTGCTGCCTCTAAATTTTCACAAAGTATCAGATGCTTGCTTCTCACTTGTCTTGGGGTAGTTTGTAATAATGATTAGTAAGATTGCCACACCTCCAGCAACTTGATTGTGCTATTTGTGCTTACTCTTTTCTTAAATGCTTATGTATTATTCTAGAATTATTCCACTATATGCTAATTAGCATCTATTATTTGCTGGTTTGATCTGGCAGGGCCTAGCTATGATTAGCGTTTTCTTTTTCACCAGTTCCTGTATTAGCTACCATATTCACTTCATCAATGGCTGACTAATTTCAATTATGCTTCAAGAAACTAAATATTGTAGTGAAATCTTTATACCACCAACTCACTTCAATCATATCCTTTAGTTACTGTGGCATGCAATCATAAACTATGTTTTCTATACTATTATTCACAGTAATACTTTTATAAGTAAAGTTAATGCTTCTGCATTTCTTGCTACACCAATATAAAACAGCCATACCTGTTCTAGTTTTTAGTTTCCATTTGTCTTAATTATCTTCTTCTGTCAAGTACATGGCAAACTGGCTATATAAACTGCTGCTAAATATTCTTGCAAAGTCAAATGAAGAAAATTGTATATCTTGTGTATCTTTTCTAAAGAATTAGGAAACTTTTTTATACTTTTCATTACAATTATCAGGAAGTCTTCACTTCTACCCGTTAACCACAAACTTGTTAAAAAAAACATTTTTTTTCTGAACAAAAAATATAAATGAAACAGAAACAATAAAAACAAACAAAATAAGAATGATGACAGTGCTAGTGAATATAAAATTGATCAGTTATTATAGTTAGTATTTTATTCTTTACAAGAAAGTTCATGAAGCATTCCACAAGTGGATTTGTTTGTGCCATTGTGATGAAAGAGGATAGTACAGGTTGAAGGATCTATATAGTTATAGAGTATGGAAACGCAGGAACTGGTAGAAGAGAACATGGCTGATTATGCAGCTAAATGTGGAGTCCTTGCAATAAATGGGAAGTATTGGTTCGCTGAAGCAGTTACCAGCATTAAAAGTGATATCTGGAAAATACACACAAGAATGCTGAAAGCAGAAATTTAGAGAAACTACTGGTAAAATATAACTTCTTAAGAATCAGAATATTGTAACTAAATAATTGAAAATGTGATCATTGCAATTAATAACCATATACACAGTCATGAGTGATTAAGGAAGCAGAGTATTATATATATATAAATTAAACTACAATCCTTAATTATTAATATGCATAATTTTATAAAATATCTAGTGTGAATTAAAGCACAACAATATACTGCCAGTGGTGCAGCTACATACAACATTCTACAACGAATAAAATTAGGCTATTTCCTGTAGTCCTCATTATGCTTCCAACATTGTAAATTTCCCTAATCAAAGCTAGCTGTATAAACCTTACCTCAGTTGTCATCAAGTGAGTAATTTGTAGAATAGTTGTCAAATCTTCTATGAAATAAACCTACTGCATTGATAATGAGGCAGAGAAGGCAGCACAGAAGTAATGGCAATAGAGTTGTTCGACTAAAAGATAATTTGCAGACATTCAATAGGATATAAAATATTTCAATTTACTTGCAAAGTACATTTCAGCTGGTAACTATAATTGTTAATAAATCAACTATTGCTCATCTAGTTCAGTATCTGAATTGCTAGAGTCTGAGTCACTACTGACAAATGAAGCAGATTTATATCTTAAATTGGCCTCTTAAATCACAATTCTGTCTGCATGATTCCAGTTTTCTTATACATTCTGAATCAAGTGCATTGTGCCTAAGATCCATGTATTTTATCTTGTTATTGGTAATAAGGTCAATTAGAGCTTCTCCTGCATCTGAAGAAATGTCATTGTCTGAGAGATCAATATTCTCCATACTGCAACCCTTCAAGTTAGTCGAAAATCCAATAATATCATCTGAATTAAGTTGATTATTACTAAGAGCTATAACATTCATTGATTGGTTATTATTAATAAGCTCGGCAAGAACTGCTCCTGCTCCTGGACCAATATTATTACTTGATAAATCCATATGTTCAACGACAGAATTACTTAGACTTGCAGTTAGTGCCTTCAAACCTTCTAAACAAAGGTTATTTCCACCAATGTATATATATTTCAATGAGTGACTACTAGAAATGAGACTGGCCAGGGCTGACCCTGCCTCTGGACCTATATTATTGACTGAAATATCCATCCATTTAACACAACAATTACATATGCCTTTAGCTAGTGCAATAATACCTTCTGAACTGAGTTCATTACAGACATATGAAACTTTTTCTATACTGGAATTATTGTTGATCAGATGAGCTAGATATTGTCCTGCCGCTGGGCCATTGCTGTTAGATGAGAGAGATAACTCTTCAAGGCTACAACTTCTTATGCTACAACATAGCCTTCTGATTCCATCAGAACCAAGTTTATTATTATCAAAATTAGCATATTGCAGAGACTGGCTGTTGGTAACAAGTTCACCAAGGGTTTTTGCTGCCTCTGAACCTATTTCACAGTCACATAATGTTAATCTCTGTAAACTCATATACCCAATTCCAGCACATAGTGAACTGATGCTATCAGAACTCAATATACTGGAACCAAAATTAACACCAGCAATTTCTAGTTTTACAAGTTCAGACATTAACTTTAGTCCTGAATAAAAACCACTTGTGATATTATTAGAACTTAGAATAGTTAGGTGATGCAAACTCGTATTCTGATTTAGATCCGTTATTTCGCAATCTCCCACAAGCAAACAATCATCAAGTGCAATAGATGTAATTGTGGTATTGGTAGAGAGCATACACATAAATGATCTCACTTCTATAGAAGCTGTATTCAAGCATACTGTTTCAATAGATGTGTTACATTGTAGTCCTTCCATTGCTCTCTGCCAGACTAGTTCATACGTGCACAAATCTTGTGTCTCGTAATGTTCAAGTAGCTTTAAGTTTTTCAATTTATTATTACACAGTAATATTTTGATTATAGAAGGATCTTTAGAAAAGTCACTCAGAGAAATAATGAGAGTTTTAATTGTTGTATTAATTCTAAATGCCTCTACAAGTGCTTCCATACCTTCACATCCTATATTAGTATTGCCAGATATATCCAATAATTGTAAGTTTTTACTGTCTTTTAACAACTTTCCAATAATCAAATAGCTGGATGACACTAGACCACATTCATTTAATGATATTTCACATATACAGTGATGATTTAAGCTGCAAATCAATTTGTGGATACATTGAGATTCTAAATCACATTCAAACATAGTTACTTTTTTAATACAGCTCATGTCACACTTGGAACTAACAAAACTCACAAACTTAGAGGCACACTGCATGTCAAACGTGCAACCTTCTATGGAAAATTCTCGAAGCACTGGTAGGCTCTTTGAAAAAACATACTCCATGGCAACTAAGTCCATGGGACTAACTGACATGCAAAATAATTTGAATTCTGATGTTCTTAATACTGTGTTTAAAACTTCATCACAGACAGACTTTAACTGTGATTCAAATGCACACTGATATAAGAAGGTATCACTTTTTGCCTTGTAACGAATAGCTTTTATAAGTATAGTTAATGTTTCTGTAATTGCTGTTTGTGTGTTTTTTACAATACCAAAATAAAACAGCCATACTTGTGTTAGTTCTTCTAAGATTGCATACTTTTTAATCAATTTTCTCTGCCCAGTGCATGGCAAACTGGCGATATAAACTGCTGCTAAATATTCTTGCAAAGTCAAATGAAGAAAACTGTATATCTTATGTAGACCGCACCTGTTACTAGCACGCTCGATATTGACAAAACCTAGAAAAAAAGAGTCGTCTGTAACTTCTGTAGGACAAGCAGATGACATTTCTGAATGATTTGCAACTTGCTCTGATTTAATAGTCATTTCATATGCTAATTTACACAACTTCTTAAAATACATCTTTTCACTTCCTGGTATGTCATCAAATGATTGTATGAGAACTTGTTTTCTAGTTCGACGAAGAGTTCGCAAAATCAAGGATTTCGTAAATTCAAAGTACACCTCCGACTCAGTGGTTGGAAAATTCCCTTTAAAGTCTTGGAACAAGTAACATATCATAGCTGCATGTACTGGAAGATAACACATGTGAAGTAAATTAGGATGCAAATCAAAATGAGATCTTATTTCGGATACAATACTATCTGTTGAAGTACTCATTTCAAAGGGATAGTTGCTGATAAAATGAAATATCTGATCTCGATTAAAACCAATTACTTCTATGTGCTTAATGAACTTATTAAAGTATTTTAATCTGCTGCTGGCTACTGGACGTGATGCTACTATAATCATAGCCTTGGGTAAACTGTTCTTATGTGTTAATTGGTAGATTACGGAATCAGTTGCATCCCTCCTCCGATATTCATCTAAGCCATCTAGAACGATACACAAACCTTCACCCAGTCTTTTCTTGCATTCTGTAGCAACCCTGCTGCTCATTTCAGAATCACAATAAATAAAGTCTAAAAGATCTGATAAACTATTGTCACTTCCAACTACTTGTAGCAGTCTTAAAGGAACTAGAAAAACTAACTTTGCTCCCTTCAAAGTGCCTTCCTTGACAGCCCAGTCTCTGACTACCTTGTGAACTAGTGTGGTCTTGCCACTACCTGGACGCCCTTCTACTAACACAAGTGATCCACTCAGATACTGACCAAAGACTTTCTCATACTCTATTTTCTCTTTACTTGCTACAATGTCGTCAATATTCCCTCGTATGGTGTAGGAATGCTTGTTTGTTTGCATTTGGGCTTGTTTAATAAGAACAAGGTTAGTATAAGTGTTGGTAATAACTGGAGGCCAGATATCTCTGGGTACTTCTCTCTGGCAGGCATACTTCAATAAGAGACTCTCTTTTTCTTGAGAGTATACTATTTTCACTTTCGTTTCCTGACTCACAAGTTTCTCCTGTCCCCTCTCTACAGCACATGTGTACTGTCCCTCCATTCCCTGGTGTGCATGTTTGATGACCAGTATGTCTGTACATGTTCCACAGTAATCCTCGCCATCGCTCAGACATTCACCATCCTTCATCCACTGATATGACACACCCTCACTTATACTAGCACGCACCTCCAATAATGTGGACTTTTCATCGCTTACCTCACAGTCACCTGACACATACTTCATATATAAATTCATTGGATTATTGGACTCAGATTGAGATTGCCTAGTAAGTGTGGCATTGGCAGCATTAATAGATATTTCATGTACTCCTACTAAAGGGCCTGTAAGACACTCATTCAAGTTGCTCAGTGTAGGCTGAAGAGCATGCTCATGGTTTCCCATCACCCACTCGTATATAACTTCATTAAGTTTAAGAATGCTATTGCCTTTGCGTTCACAATCTTTCATTACATTTCTGGGCAAGTTTAAAGCATCACCTATTTCATTCCATTTAAATGCCACTTCAGCTAGCTTTGTTCTTAAAAGAGGAATATCTTTAGCTGACAATATATCACAAGTTTGTGATGACTCAGTAAACGACCTCAACAAAGTAATTTCAGCACACAATGAATGTAAGTTAAGTTCAGACAATACCTCAATAAATGTAGAGTACGCTTGGTCCTTGCTCTCCACCTTCTCCCCCACTTGGCGTAGGAGGTACCTGGCTAATACTTGAGAGTTCACCCCACCACTAAGTGACGTGATGATTTTGCAAACGTCTTTAGAAATGACTAGACGTTCGCTCAGCTTTTGAGCAAGTCGGATCCAAATCTTTGTGTCGCACAATTCATGGGATAGTATCTTTTCCAACTCTGCGTAGTGTACGTGACAAGATGAGGCCGCGGGTGTAGCCATGACGACTTCTTGATCAACTATTAGCAGCGTTCACTAAAGCTGATTGCATATAAAATCAACTCGGTAACACCCTATACACCTACCACAACAACAAACCTGCATACCCATATACGGGGAAAGCCGTACATAAACGTATGTCACCCGGCGTTACACACTGTATACCACCACCCACAAAATAGTAAAGAAACTCCGCCTTCTGGTTTGTATACGCATTTGTCTTCAATGGGTTGAATAAAATGCTATTGAGCGGCGCAGATACCAATTGAGCCCGTTTCTTCGTTTTGTGCTATGGAAATGCGCTGCTGGCTATGGATAATTTTGTCAATTGGGATATTTTCTGCTCTATGGTATTAGCAGGGCAGTCGGAAGGTTTCTAGAAGTGGGGAGGCTCACAGTCATTTGACTATTGCTCGATTTTTTTTCTTGATATTAAGTTAAATTTAAAGTAGAATAATATTGTTAAATTAGGAGTAATAGTTGTATAAATAAATAATGATGTGTGATACAAATTCATTTAGTAATGTTAGACATGAAGTGGTAGTTTAGTGTTTTTGCTATGAATCAAGATCCGATACTTTGAATTCTATACCAAAGACATTCTTTCTGTGCTCATTACCAGCAATAAAATCATTAGCAACGTCTACAAGGTTGAGTTTGTCAGTGAAACATTTGTGTATATTCAAAAGCATCAAATGATTTAGACGCTGATGCTGGGACATTGTTGAGCGGAGGTAACTTTTAATTTGTCGAACAGTACTGAACGACCTTTCACTTTCAGCATTAGTAGCTGGCATCACATAAAGTAGCTTAACTAATTTACAAACCTCACTCATCAATTCCAATTGACTTGGTGTGCTACTAGAAAAAGATCTCAGGATACTTGACACAACCACTACACCATTAACTTCATGCTCCTTGGAAAAATGCTGCGAAAAAAGTTCCAAATGTGTTGGAAGAAGTAACGGATCAAAATCTGATCCATAAAAGTAAAGTACATATTGCATTTCTTCATCATAGGATTCTTTGGATGCAGCCTTAAGAAGAAGTGTCTGAACTTTTTCATAGGTCTTGAAGCGTGGTTGGTTGTATCTATCTTCAATACAAGAAGTGATGAGGTCAAGTGCCTCAAAATATATAATCCGATAGTGGATTTCCACTGTCTCATGCAATGTTGGCATGGAACCATCATCAAGACGGCATGGGATTTTGCGATGGCGGGGAAGAGTGGGCTTGCTAATGTCAAAACATTCTGCTGAAGTAGTTACCTTATTCCAAAACAAATCGAAATTTTCATCTGTGCGCAGGGGCTTCAAGGTGGCAATGGTCATGGCCGTTATAGCTTGACCTTCTGCTGCTGACATATCTGTCTTTTGCATGGTTTTGCTAAGGTTGTTACTGTGTCGTAAATATAATAGGCCCAGAGAAACACCAAAGAAAAAGTCGATCTTCTTCATCTGAGCAAAAACTCCATGTATTCTTGCTTTCATTTCAGTATCCTTCACATGCTCCAATGACACTGTCCAAAGCTCCAAAAGCACATTGAAATTATCAAGAATACTCTTCAATGATTCAGCTCGGACTGTCCACCTGGTTGGACAAAGAGTACAAATACCTGGAGATTCACCAACTTGTATTCCTTCTTTAATCTGCTTGAACATTGCTTCTCGAGTAGGCGTATTTTAGTCTGTGGGAGTGTTAATCAGGTAACCACTACCATAATATTTCCTTAGAACAGCCAAGGTGAACGATTGTTCCCAGACAATTTCTCTGGTATGGTAAAAAGTCAGGCTATGCCAGAATAACTGACAGTAGAGCTTGGAACATTCTAGGATTTTTCTTAATAGCAAGATTTAGCATAGCTTACTTAAATTCAGTATTATATTTAACAATTCTTTCAGATTCTATTAACTAAAGATGTAATGTTATAGTTATACTGCACAGAAATAATCTATATAACGTGTTATTGGCTTCAGATTGTAATATTCCATGAAGTCTTACACTATCAGTTGTCAGGAAGACAATAAGACGTTCAACTTTGTCATTAGCTTACCATCAGGGCCGTCGGAAGCAGGACGGCTGGGGTGGCCACAGCCGCCCCACTTTTAATAACGATATTTGGTAAAGGGTCGTTTTACGACTAACCGGGATTTTGCTTAAAGCATTTTGATGGCTTCTTCGCTTAGTAGTCGCGGAGGCCAACTGCCATTTCTCACAATTGGTTACTAAGCAAAGAAGCCATCAAAATGCTTCAAAGCAAAATCCTGGTTAGTCGTAAAACGACCCTTTACCAAATATCGTTATTAAAAGTGGGGCGGCTGTGGCCACCCCAGCCGTCCCGCTTCCGACGGCCCTGATGGTAAGCTAATGACAAAGTTGAACGTCTTATTGTCTTCCTGACAACTGATAGTGTAAGACTTCATGGAATATTACAATCTGAAGCCAATAACACGTTATATAGATTATTTCTGTGCAGTATTATAACATTACATCTTTAGTTAATAGAATCTGAAAGAATTGTTAAATATAATACTGAATTTAAGTAAGCTATGCTAAATCTTGCTATTAAGAAAAATCCTAGAATGTTCCCAGCTCTACTGTCAGTTATTCTGGCATAGCCTGACTTTTTACCATACCAGAGAAATTGTCTGGGAACAATCGTTCACCTTGGCTGTTCTAAGGAAATATGGTAGTGGTAGTGGTTACCTGATTACCACTCCCACAGTTATCCCCACACAACCTCAGTGTATTTGTGCAGGCACAGCAGTCACAAGCGTTTTACTTGTGGTACGACGCCCACTTGTTCTGTCACGACCCGCCCAAAAAAATGTTAACTAACCACACCCATAATTGTGGAGCTGGAACAGCTGAGGTGCATGATTGTCATAAGACCCTTTTTCCGTGTAGTAGTATGGTAAAGGGACAGTATGGTAAGTTGCTCTCTTCAATTAGTCTGTTTATTTGAACACAATTTGATTACATCAATAGTGTGCACTAGCTACGCTGGCAAACAAGGTGCTAATTGAACGTGTTAAGTGTGTTGGGTAACACTGGATGTCAATGCATTAGTTCTATCATGGGATATATTAGCATTGCATGATAATCAGATGCAGACGTAGATATTTGGCAAATGAATGCAGCATTTTAAATACATAATGGCAAGAGCGTATCCTAATGAAATGGTTAGACTTGACCTAGGATACCCGTAGCTGTGCGTGCATACAGGGTATTGTTTTAAACCAAACTTACCGTTTTGGAAATTTTAGGGTGGAGCTTCTATTTTCCATGAAAAATGTGGCTAATATCATCATGAAGTTTGTAATTGTTTCCAAAGGGAAGGAGAAGGGAAAAACCATTTTCAGGAAGGGCAAAATGCCCCCTATAAAGGCCTAAAAGCTACCTATTCCCACAATTAAACCAAATGGAACAGTAATTCAGGAAAACATGTTAAAGGCATTTTGATCTTAGTGTCATTGTGCTTGTTTTACTAATTTCTATTAAATTAAATTTTGCCGTGAGAAAGATTTGAAAGGTCAACATAGTTACATTGACAAATCAATTGGTTGAGAGGAGAAAAATTTATTAAATGCCCCCGCCCCCAATTTACTTACATTAATCTCATTAGCAGAAATTATATGTGCAGTATTCCTGAACAACTTTTAAAATTTAGAGTTGATGCTGGCTCCAAAATTGAATTGAGATCAATATGCTCGCAAATTACAGCAGATCACCTCTTCAATGTTTGCTGTCAAATTTAAGGACATTTATTTGGTCAATTTAAAAAAGTTTGCCTACTAAATATTAACCCAGCCATTGTCAGAAGGAACCTATTTGTTGTTGCTAAATTTATTATTATTATTGTTGGTGCTGTTGTTATCATTATTAGTAGTAGTAGTTCAGGAGCTACTAAAGGGCCCCTTGATTTGTAAACATGTGTCTGTCAATATGGATAATGGTAACCACTGAATGTGTATCAACACAGATTGGAAATATATCAGTTCCTATTTAATGAAATGAATTGCTCCAAATTCTCATGCTTATTGATTTGTTGTGTGGGTGTTTATAGTACTGATAAGCAGCAAGGCAGGAGTTCGAATATCAATCAAGATTTGCACAAACAGACTGAAAACAAGGAGGAAGATGTAAAAAGTCATATGAAACCTAACACACAACATTCTAATCCTGAACCTTTTACTCCTGAAACTATTGACAACTCAAAAAACAATACGAACAGTATCATCAGCAGTGACGTACACGCAGATGTATCTGAAGCCACACCTATTGCCCCATCCACTGAGGCATTGCACTGGAAGAAGCACTGCCTCTATCCCAGCCACCATTAGAGGAGCAGACACCAACTGAGGCAGAAATGAAAGAGGAGGATGATATCTTTAACTGACAATATATCACAAATTTGTGAGGACCCAGTGGAGCACTAGTCCGGCGTAGCCAGACCCTTTACCGAACTGCTATGCTGGGAATAGGTCTGGGGACATGGCCATACCAAATTTGTTCTGCCGCACATATATTGCGGCAGTCAATTACTGTTAGCAAATTACCGGGAATAGCTCTCCTCAACCACAAATAGAAATTCTTGTGCGTGTCAGCCACCCTTTCCAACCCTAGGTTTAGCAATCATGGCTAATTTGCGGTAGAAATTCAGGTATAAAGGAGGTGGGACACTCACCACTTTCCATATTCCTCCAGAACAAATTTGGTATGGCCATGTCCCCAGACCCTCCGTGCGCTCTGCGCTACGTGGGTCTGGCAAAGCCGGACTAGTGGAGCACTTCAACACAGTAAGTTTAGCACTCAATGGATGTAAGTTAAGTTCAGAAAATACCTCAATGAATTTATAGTATACTTGATCCTCACTCTCCATCTTTTCCACCACACTGCGTAGAAGGTATCTTTCCCTGAGCTTTTTGCCTTGCCTGTCTGGGTCCAGGGATGGAAATATGCTGCTGACTTCTCTCAAAAGAACTTGATACTCGCTTAGCTTCTGAGCTAGTTGACTCCATAGTTCAGAGTCACGAATGTCGCTGATCAGTAACTTTTCCAATTCTAGAAGGATTGGACTAGGAGAATTCGTTCCTAGTGCAGCCATTCTTTTGTGTACGATGAGTTGGAATAAACAAACTCACGCTCGAAAGAACTTGATACTCGCTTAACTTCTGAGCTAGTTGACTCCATAGTTCAGAGTCACAAATGTCATTGATCAGGAGAATTCGCTCCGGGTGCAGCCATACTTTCGTGTACATTAGCTTCGAGTAAACAAACGTGCACAGCCCCTCCCCCTAACTTCTAATTCACGGTGTTTATACCGCGTCCAGCATCAATTTATTCATGGCACTCATGTGGGAACCCCTGCCCACCTTATTGTCCGGCCTATACTAATCCAGCAGATTTCCTTAATGCACATGACGAGAGAGTTATAGGTGGTCTTCCTGTATGTGAAGAGTGGGGTCTGTTTTTATATTTTGGGCTGATTTAACAACGCAAAGATAACAGCGCATCAGGCAGTACATTGTGGGTAACGCCCCTTTTAGTCAGCTCATAATCACTTGAGCTAACTTAATGCGGTGTGATTGATTTAGCTTATGCTGAGAAGTTAATCTGGTGCTTGCTGGAGTTTCATGTTGACAGTCAGTGAGTGTCCCTTGAGCGGGTGAGGCCGGCCGCTTGCCTGAGGTGGATCTCCGCTCGAAGAGATCCGCCGCCTGTGCGGTCGTAAATCCCACCATCAGTGCAGGATTCGGGAGTAGTGTCTTGGATTCCTGAGGGGGCTGGTTCTTGTGTAGGTCCCCGCTCACAAATTTCTTCAACCAGTCCAAACCTGATAAACTAGGGTCTCTCCCTCTAACTGGAGTTGCTCTGCTGTCTCACTGGAATCCTGACTGTTATTCGATTATGTGGTATCTTCAAGAACAGCACATCAAATTGTTAAAAGAATCTTTATTAATTTTGATCCATCATCATTGAAAAACAAGGAATGAAAATGTACAAGTTTAAAGATTGGGCAATGATCATGTTGATAAAAAAAATAGCAGAATGATGTAAACTAAAAAAGGTAACGCAAGTATGACACAGAAACACAAGAAAGTATAAAACTCAATAATAATCTCTGTGAATAATACAATGTAATTAACTAGCTATTAGTAATGATGCAATAGAACACTTAGATATAGATGTTTTGATAATCATGTGAAAAATAACATAAAATATGACATACATGAGCTATTCAGGCAAAAGAACTTGACTTTCTGAAGTAGGACACAACCAAATTTGTGACAATAGCTGTTAGTTTAATATGAAAGTCTGACTGATGACAACAGTGTTTACATTCAGTGACCATTAGTCATTTGATACGAGGCCCCATTTTTTCCAGAGTGAGCCCTCATTTTTTAGCTACTAGCTATATATTTCTTACTAATAAGTGGGAATAATTATAATAGCAATATCTTTTTATTTGTGGTTGTTTTTAATTCATCCTCCAGTAATTGCAATCTTCTAATAAACTCACCTCTCCTTATTGATATGTTGAGTCAGAATTTTGACTAATGGCAGAACAAGTTCATAAGTATGCAGAAGCAGAGCGAGTCTTGCATTTATTGACTCTGGACAGAACAGTAGCTATTGCATTTAACTGTTGTTACTTTTTTCTTCATGGTTGACTATTAGCTAATTTCACCATCAGCAAAAACAAATTTGTAAATTATTCATTTTTTCCTCATAAATTGTGTATAACCACTCCACCTATCATAGAGATATTACACTAATTACTTATTAGAACCATCCTGGGAATGGAACACACAAATATGCATTCAAGTATTCAACACTTAATTAGCAAAACCATTCATCACTCTTCATTTGTAACTTGATCACTAGCACACATGTGGTAGGAAGCAAGACTAGAAGTCACAGCTGCCACCAAGTGTGGTAAGAAGTAGGAGTGCTCAGTAGGCCTCCACCTGAATCAACACTGACCACAAGAGAGAGAGGAAGGGAGTTGCAGCTAATTACTCTGAGAAGCTCTCTTATTCCTTCTCTACCCAGTTGCAGGCATCCACAACCCAACATCACAGAGGATTTGGCTTTGTAAACACTTTTGTCAATGTAATACAAGTTTGAAGTGAACACGTGAAGATTGAATCAGGTGTGCTGCAACAGCCAATATATATATAGAAAACTGCCCACCACACCCTCTTCCTGAAGTGCATGAAATAGGAATGAAAATGTAGCAAAGTGATTGGTTGAGTTCTGTATATGATCAAATAATGGCAATAAGAAAGGTGTGAGGATCACAAAGGTGTGAGGATCAGAGAACATATGCATAGTCAGCTGAAAGAAAATGATGATCCAACTGTTTAATCTTGATCCTTGTGTGTGTGTGGAATCCTGCTTGTTGGTGGGAATTCCACCACAACACACTTCCATTAAATAGTTCTTGTTTCCTCATTTTCCTCAGTTAGTAGTTCTAACTTGCTTTTGTGAATTAACTATTCTTTAAACGCATAATCCATCGAGCTGCTACAGGGTCCATTAGCCTGACTAGCTAGCCCTGGGTGGAGAATTTACATAGCCTAGCCTTAGCTAGAAAGTTAACTGGTAGTAAGGAACCTAACTCTGGTGGCAGCCTACCTGAACATCTCAGTCCCACCACAAATCAATTTCATTATTTTTTCATGATTAACTTACCTATTCATTCATTTTCTTTATTCTAGACAGAATTCCTTTGTAAATTAGTTTTGTTCTAAGTTTTAATTGTTTTCCTACTTGAATAATGCAATTCATTATTCAGTTCTGGACAGTCACATTGTAATGCTAATTATTATGTGAATGAATATTAGCATATAACATTGTAGAAATACAGTAAAGCCAACATTGTTCCATAAGTTGCCATGACTATTTAGTGTGCCAGTACTTTTTTGACATTTTTTAGTCTTTCATAAAAAATGTAGATGAGGGAGGAGGAGAGAGGAAGAAGACTGAGTGGCTTAATCCCCACCCCCTACTTTTTATAGTAAGTTCTAGATTAAAAAACAACAATAAGAAACAACAACAAAAAATCACAACACATGCAGTAACAAACTAACCAGGTTGCCACAAGGCCTATTTATTGAAAGTGGCTGCTAATAATAGCTTAGAATATGACAGTAGTAGTATTTTTATTAGACTGCGAATCATTTAGTGATTTGTTAGCTGTTTGGTTCTACAGCCTTGTAGCTAAATCTACTGTTGCTTTTAATAAACAATAACATTAATGATCAGCCAGATGTGATAAATTAACAGTATTATTGAGATTGGTCAAGTGGTGACACAATCCAGTGTTTTATGACAGCTTAGTAGCAGACTAGGCGGGGTTAATACCAGGCAGAGTACCAGCAACGGTTGGTTAGGTAGGAGGGGAGTGTCTGGCGGGGTATGCGCACAGGGCTCCCCACGTGTGGGAGGTGAATAATTAGAATATACGAGCGGGGAAGAGAAAAGTTGCCGAACGAAAGATTTTAAGATTGTGATCATGGAAAAAGAGCCCATTTTCAAGAAAAGGAGAGTGTGTGAGCCCTCTGCTGCTGGTACTGGTGCTTCCACTTCTGGTACTTCCTCAGTTGCCTCGGGGGCAATTGAGCTTGTGACTTTGAGAGCAGGGTCAAAGCGCTGGTGGCTTTGAGAGCAGGGTCAAAGCGCTGGTGGAGGAGGCGCTCAGGGCACACTCGGGTGGCCAGAAGCAGCTGCGATAGTGGCACTGGTGGGAAGTCAGGCGTTGGTGGTGACTCCAGCACTGGTCTGGGCAGCAGCAGCTCTAGCAGTGGCGCAGTGGGGGGTATGTTTGTTAAAATAGCCTATTTGGTGTTTTATTTTTGCTCTATTTATTGTTGTATTGCCTGGCTGGCCATGGTGGAGCCACGGATTGAGATGATGGTAGTTTTACTCTTTTATCTTTTATATATACTTACTGTCTGCCAATACTTTTCACTAGTGGTAGTAGGTAGGTGGTGTACTGAAATAGGAAGGAAAAAAAAAAAAATAAATAAATAAATAAAAAATAAATAAATAAATAAATAAATAAAATAAAAGGGGCCTACGAAACAGTGTCAGCATGTGTATTGTGATGTGAGCATGTGGCTCACTTGATGGAAGGGCATGTGGCCCTACATAGTATATGAAGTATTGTGTTGTGAGCATGTGGCTCACTTAACAGTAGTGACTTAAAGGGCGTGTGGCCCTACATAGTATATGAAGTATTGTGTTGTGAGCATGTGGCTCACTTAACAGTAGTGACTTAAAGGGCGTGTGGCCCTACATAGTATATGAAGTATTGTGTTGTGAGCATATGGCTCACTTAACAGTAGTGACTTAAAGGGCGTGTGGCCCTACATAGTATATGAAGTATTGTGTTGTGAGCATGTGGCTCACTTAACAGTAGTGACTTAAAGGGCGTGTGGCCCTACATAGTATATGAAGTATTGTGTTGTGAGCATGTGGCTCACTTAACAGTAGTGACTTAAAAAGCATGTGGCCCTACATAGTAAATGAAGTATTGTGTTGTGAGCATGTGGCTCACTTAACAGTAGTGACTTAAAGGGCGTGTGGCCCTACATAGTAAATGAAGTATTGTGTTGTGAGCATGTGGCTCACTTAACAGTAGTGACTTAAAGGGCGTGTGGCCCTACATAGTATGAAGTATTGTGTTGTGAGCATGTAGCTCACTTAACAGTAGTGACTCAAAGGGCATTTGGCCCTACATAGTAACGAAGTATTGTGTTGTGAGCATGTAGCTCACTTAACAGTAGTGACTCAAAGGGCGTGTGGCCCTACATAGTATATGAAGTATTGTGTTGTGAGCATGTAGCTCACTTAACAGTAGTGACTTAAGGGCGTGTGGCCCTACATAGTAGATGAAGTATTGTGTTGTGAGCATGTGGCTCACTTAACAGTAGTGACTTAAACATAGTATATGAAGTATTGTGTTGTGAGCATGGGGCTCACTTAACAGTAGTGACTCAAAGGGCGTGTGGCCCTACATAGTATATGAAGTATTGTGTTGTGAGCATGTGGCTCACTTAACAGTAGTGACTCAAAGGGCATGTGGCCCTACATAGTATATGAAGTATTGTGTTGTGAGCATGTGGCTCACTTAACAGTAGTGACTTAAAGGGCGTGTGGCCCTACATAGTATATGAAGTATTGTGTTGTGAGCATGTGGCTCAAAGTAGGACTTAAAGGGCGTGTGGCCCTACATAGTATATGAAGTATTGTGTTGTGAGCATGTGGCTCACTTGACAGTAGTGACTTAAAGGGCGTGTGGCCCTACATAGTATATGAAGTATTGTGTTGTGAGCATGTGGCTCACTTGACAGTAGTGACTTAAAGGGCGTGTGGCCCTACATAGTATATGAAGTATTGTGTTGTGAGCATGTGGCTCACTTAACAGTAGTGACTCAAAGGGCGTGTGGCCCTACATAGTATATGAAGTATTGTGTTGTGAGCATGTGGCTCACTTGACAGTAGTGACGTAAAGGGCGTGTGGCCCTACATAGTATATGAAGTATTGTGTTGTGAGCATGTGGCTCACTTCACAGTAGTGACTTAAAGGGCGTGTGGCCCTACATAGTATATGAGTATATGATGTATTGTTTTACGAGCTTGTGGCTCACTTAACAGTACTGACTCATGGGGGTGTTACCCTACATATTATGAAGTTTTGTGTTATGGGCATGTGGCCCACTTAAAGCAGTGACTGGAAGGGTGTGTGGCCCTACATGGTATATGAAGTATTGCATGTGGCTCACTTAGCGGCAGGGTCCTGAAGGGTGTGGGGCCTTATATAGTGGTTGAAGTGCTGTGTTATGTGCATGTGGCTCACTTGATAGCAGTGACTTACGTGACATGCGGCTCCCCATGGTAGTTAGGTATAGTGCTGTGAGCGTGTGGCTCACTTAGCAGCACCTAGGGAGAGGCGGGGTATGTGGCCCCCGCTTTGGCTCGGAGGAGCATAGGCCTGGTATTGGGACTGTGTGCTGATGGCATGGTTGTTGTGTGCATACAGGCCTGGGCACTGTCGATGACCATGCTGTGGTGGCGCTGGGCCTACCGAAGTCAGCAGATGGCTCGAAGCCAGAGGGCGTGGTTCCGTCCAGTCACCAAGCAGAGGGGGCAGCAAAGGCAGCGGAGGGAGAAGCCCAAAAATTTTCAATGAGTGTTACCCTGCCTACTGTCCCAGCCAGGCTGGTGAAGCGGATTCTGTCTGGGGAATTTGTGGATATGGGGGAGTTGTCCCAGGACGCTCTCCGGGCAGAATTCTGAAGGTCCACTGAAGGCGAGGAGAAACCATCGAAGGTCAAGTCGGTCCGACCCGTTGCTGATCTGGATGCTTGGGTGGCCAGCTTTGCCCAGTACGCAGGGGTGGTGAGCCGCTCCTATCCGGAGAAGGCGGTGGCTCTATGGGGTCACCTGGCCACTGTGATGTCCTGCCAGAATAGGGCTACGTCAGGTTGGTGGAGGAGCTACGACGTGTCGCTGAGGCACAGCTACTCGTCCATGGAGTAGGCTGATTTCTTGCTGAACCAGTGCCTGCTTATGCAAGTCATGGTAGAGAGCTCTGAGTCGCTCCAGCGCCCGGGCCTGTGGCTCCTCAGAGGCAGAGGAAAAGGAGGGTACAGGCCTGCTTCGCATGGAATGACGGCAGGCCTTGTGCGGCGGTGCCGTGCCGTTTCTCCCACTACTGTGCCCGGTTGGGGATCATGCTAGGAGGTTTTACACTCCTGCGTTTGAAGCGCCTCCTGAGGAGGAGGGTCGTCGTGACCTTAACTGATCGTTGTCCAGGGACATTCTGTGGCTATTTTGTGTGGAACTTTGTTGTGCGATGAGTTCGCTTGTGGTTCATTCTTATTATGTCGATTATAAAAATAAAAAAAATAATAAGTTTGTTAGTATACGTGGCATGTGCCAGTAGCAGTGGTTCCAATGGAGAGTAAGGGTACTTGGACCTGTTGATCCTTCTCCCGCAAAACTGGTCCATGTGAACCGTTTTGAGCTGGTCCCGAGAGGCCATGCATCGGGAAAGTGGAGGAGGTTAATCGTGGACCTTTCATTTCCCGCTGGGAATAGTGTCAATGATAGAATTGACCCAGGGTTATGCAGTCTGCAGTATACATCAGTGGATTTTGCCTGTCACAAGGTCCTGGAGTTGGGGCAGGGGGCGAATCTAGCAAAGTTTGACGTATCAGGCATTCAGGACAGTGCCGGTCCATCCTGATGACCGGCACCTCTTGGGTATGCAGTGGCGGGGCCGCACCTACGTAGATAAGGTGCTCCCCTTTGGCCTCCGATCAGCACTGAAGCTGTATAATGCCATTGCCGATGGTCTGTTGTGGATCTTGGCTAACACTGACCAGGTGATGTGCATCCACTACTTGGATGATTTCTTACTATTTGGAGCACCAGACTCATGTCAGTGTGGGGTGTCCTTAGAAAGGGCACTCGCCCGGTGCAAGGGGTTGGGTGTGCCGATAGCTCCGGCAAAGACTAAGGGCCCTGCAACCAAATTGACTTTCCTGGGGATAGAGTTGGATACGGCCTCATTGACGATAAGCCTTCCCCGGGAAAAGCTGGAATGCCTGTGTACCATGATTCGGGATTGGGAGTCAAAGAAGTTTTGCACCAAGAGGGAGTTGCTGTCACTGATTGGGTACTTACAGCACGCGTGTCTGGTTATTAAACCGGGCCGGTTCTTCCTTCGGCAAATGTTTGACCTTTCAGCTGGGGCGAGAGCACTGCACCATAGGGTGCGGCTGAATGCAGGCTTCCGGTCAGACCTTAAATGGTGGAACTGTTTTTTGCCTGTGTGGGATGGCACTTGCCCGATGTCCAGCGTGGTTAAGGGCGAGCCACAAGTGGTGCTCACTACTGATGTGTCAGGTGCATGGGGTTGCGGGGCCTATACATGCACAGGTCTCTGGTTCCGACTCAAGTTTCCTGATAGCTGGTCAGAGATTCATATTACGGTGAAGGAGCTACTGCCGATTGTTATGGCAGTGGCCATGTGGGGGCGCCTCTGGAAGGGTGCAACGGTGTCTTGCAGATGCGACAACATGCCGGTAGTGGCAATCGTTACTCCGGCAAAAGTAAAATGGACAGGGCAATGCACCTGATGTGGTGTTTATCGTTTTTTCTTGGCACGATGGGACATAACATTAGTCTGTCAGCACATCCCTGGTGTCAACAATGGCACAGCTGATGCGTTATCTAGGGATTCTCTCCTTTTATTCCAGTAGCTGGTGCCGGAGTCAGCGGCAGAGGCCACCCACATCCCGGTGGGACTCCTCCAGTGCCTGGTCAGAGACACCCCGGATTAGACCAAAGTGGACTGGGTGACCCTGTTCAGAGGTTCTATATGATGGGCTAGGCCGAATCTACACATAAACTTTATGCTTGTGGGGTGAGACGATTCATGGGGATATGCACTACGGCCGGCCGAGCTCCAAAGCCAGCGGATGAAGACACACTGTGCCATTTCGCTGCCTCGTTGGCAGTGGATGGTCTCCGCCACAGGACAATTAAGTCGTATATGGCAGGAGTGTGTCACCTTCATATCTCGGAGGGCTACGGGGATCCATTCTCGGCTGGCTTGCATAGGTTACACTACGTCTTGCGGGGTGTGAAGCGTGCTGAAGGCATGGCAGGGGTGTCAAAGCGTGAGCGTAGGCCTATTACACCTGACTTGCTTCGCAAGATCAAAGGAGTGTGGAACCCTCGTGCACACGAGGCAGATGTGATCATGCTTTGGGAGGCATGCTGCCTGGCATTTTTCGGCTTTATGCGGATCGGGGAACTGACAGTGCCATCGGATGATGGCTACGATGCCTCTGATCACTTGTCATGGGGAGATGTGTTGGTCGATGATCCTGCCCACCCTTCAAGAATAGAAATTCGCATTAAAGCCTCGAAGACAGACCCTTTCCGACAAGGAATTTTTATTTTTATTGGCAGAGTGGCATCCGATCTCTGTCCAGTGGCTGCCATGTTGGCTTACTTGGTGGTGCGAGGCAAAAATGCTGGACCTCTGTTCAGATTCATTGATGGCAAGCCTCTAACCAGACAGCGCCTGGTTACTGCAGTCAAGGTTGCACTGGAAGAAGCAGGCGTTCAGCCAGGTCAATACTCTGGACACAGTTTCCGCATTGGTGCAGCCACTTCGACGGCAGCTAGGGGCCTGGAGGACTCCACAGTTAGGACCTTGGGACGGTGGAAAAGTCTCGCGTACTTGGAACATAAAGATTCCAAGGGCACAGCTTGCATCGTATACAGCAAGAATTTGTTGAACTCGCAAGTGTACTGGAATGGGTGGCTGTTGCTGTTGGTAATACACACTTACTGCAGTACCTGTGGTGTATGTTTAGGTAGCTGTTGCTTGTGTATCGCATTCTTGTTACAGTTATTGTAGTTGTTGTTTATTATTTTGTAATTATACTATTGGGGTCTCTCTCCCCCCTTCTCTGTCTTGGTCTTGGCCTGGGGCGGGTGGTCGTGCCTCCATTGGCGGAATTAAAGGGGCTTGCCCCGCCCCGTTAATTACACCCCAGTCAGCCCAACCTGATTGGGGGCGGGGTTTCCGGCTCCACCTGAGCCAAAAGACTCAGCTACTAGAGCTGCGGCCATGGGAGAGCAGCTGGGGAGGGATGACAAGGTAAGTAGGTGTACATAATAATGGTGGTAACATTAATTGGCATTTGTATGTGGGAATAATGGTTCACTGCCGGGGCATGAGAGGGCTGGCAGTGAACTAAGGTGTTTTCAAGGTACGAGCTGCAGGATTAATTCAAGAGTAACATGGAAACTGTAGGATGCAGATACTGACCAGCATAAAGACCCTGATTCAAAACAAGCTTGAGTCTTCATGCTGGTAGTAGTATCTATATCCACTTCTTTATCAAGCTGACTGGCATCATTCAGTGGTTGTTGTTGGTTTTGAGCACCAATAGATTTTGACAGGGCTGGGGAAAAATATAGCTAACTAAACAATCTGTCACAAAAATGAATAATACTATCTAACAGACATATGATGCTGTGGTTTTTTTCACGGTTTACATTAACTCCACACTGACGAGATGGAAACTGATTACATGCACCTATAATACCTCTACACATTATTTACAGTCAGTTCAGCAATGAACCAGAACCCTTTAGGCCAATATGTATTTTATTTACATCAGCAAAGTACCACTAGCTTCACAGAAATTATTCAAAGCAACTAATCTATCATGACTATTACAATAGTTCACTGTTATTGCGTGCAATCTGCACGCATTGCACTCACAACGAAAATTTTTATCACAGGTAAAATGCCCTTTCTAAAAACAAAATATTTTTAGGGCTACATACAGCAGGGGTCAAAATACATTCATGCTAATTATTCTCACTGATGTGAAGAGAATTTTTTACTTGTAATTAACTTAATTTATAAAAGGATGGTGGACTTGGCCAAACTTCCGTCCCAACCAAAATTTTCTAGATGGAACCCTGTTCAGAATTGATACTGTACCCACTAAGCATAAAAATGTTCCACTACAGTCAAGTCACAGTGAAGCGATACAACTATCTTCTTGAGTTAATAGTTCTTAAGTAACATCTTCCAAGTGATAAGGTATGCTTCCATGCTACAAGGGCCGACTTCACCAGTTTTGTTTCAACACACACCTGTCCCTGTTGATAACTCTCCTTAAACGACCAACCTATGCCAAGTGTCACTTGTTAACACTGTAATACATTAAACATGTATAGCTATTGTAGCAGTTTTTTTCTGTTTTTTTTTTTTGCTGAGGTGAAAAACTAGCTGCTTATTACATGGGTTTTTTAATACAACAGTTTATGATAAAATTTCCCAGGCAGAGGTGGAGGCGTAGGAAACAAATTAAAGGTAAAGAGATTTTGTCTATGTAATATCCAGATTCAAAAATGAATTAATCTTATATATCAATATAATTTGTACTGCAAGTAAAATAGTTGCATGAAATTACAATGAAGTTGTAATTCTTGATAATCCATTTATTTACCTTAAAGCTAGGACAATCCACACCCACCAGCATCGTATTAGTTAAATCTTTGAACTGACAAAAATTCTGACACAGTGTAGCCAATGTTTTCAATCACTGCAGAAAGCTGGTGTCAAAAGAAAGTCACTATAATACATTGACAGAAGATTACAACTTCTGTTTTATCTATTAAGTAAAAGTAGCTATAATAAAAAATAATAAAATGAATAATTTACATTGCCAAACAATGTACTCTTGTAAGTGAATATTTGATGACCTTTTGTAGATAATTGATACTAGCTATAGGAAACTACGTAAGAAGTCCAACTACATACTAATAAACATTCAAAGTGGTGGGTGGTTAGTATTACTTAGTGTTTGTGTGAGGGTTTTGATGACACAATATTTAGAGACTCATATAATAATGGCTTGCTCACTACTTGAACAAAAGCTTTACTAACTCTAATTTCCTTATCCCTCTTTGTAATAGCTACATGGACAAAGAGCTTTGACCTGCTTATGAAGGACATTAATATATTTATATAAAAGATAGAAGAAGTAATTATAATTTTCATATAAAGAGTGTTCATATCGGTAGCTAGAGTAGGCAAACAATATTATCGTAAACATTACCTTGAGTTGGCTTTTTCTATTTTAATACTTTCAAGAGACCACCTTAGTGAACGTAACCATGCATAGTCAATTACTCTCTTTCTAACACATCATCTTCCTTCCTCCTGTAACAGTTGTGGCCCCACAAGATGCATATAACTTTTTTTATGTACAAGACTGTTTCACTGCATTTTTTTTATTACGGAGGTAATTATATTATTATAATGATGTAAAATTTGTGGCTCAGGCTTCCCTTTAAAACTTTGGGGGCTGTCTCTAACTCACACCCTTAGCCTTCTGTGATGAGCTACAAGAATGTGTTAAGTTATAATCCGTGCTCAAATAAACAAAAACCCTCAACATTACAAGTGATGATTAACAAACAACATTGTTTAAAATTTTAACTGTAGCTATACAAAAGTTAAAAGTTCTTGTGAAGCTATTTTAATGCTGCTACAAATAGGGTCATAATTGACTAATAAAATATTAATGAGGAAAATATTGACTGCCTGAGCAGGATAATAGTTAGCTAAAACCCAAATTCCTTGATGCAGCCAGAAGTCTCAGTTCCTTTCCAAATAAAGCAGAAAAAAATGTCTTGATAATTTTCTTTTATTTAATACAAATTTCCTCTATTCTACCCATCACTGTTCAGGTCTAGCTACCTGAACAAGTAGAAGTCTTCAGCAAACAATTTATGCAAGAAACTATGTTTACATCACCTCATATTCATTATCCTTCAAAACCACAATATAATCTGTACCATGTCATTCCATTATATGCAATGTACAGTTCGTCCAGCTTAAAGAGTAGAAAGTACAGATCTCAAAACTTAGACTAGTTGCAATCACAATAAGCTTAGCCATACCTTTTTTGTGTTGTTATATCCCAATCCACTCGAAACTAAGTCATATAAAACAGCATAAGTATAAGAACTACGCTATCTCCATAGACATTCCATACATTAAGCGCCATTTTTTTTGACGTCACAAATTCGTCCGTCCTACGTCACAACTCGTAGTTAAACTGGAGCCGCGCCCTCACACGGCAGCTCCTATTCGGGAACTTCCCTTCGCAAATTGACTGTTTTTGCTATGTCTTTATATTTCTTTTTCTGTGTACTGTGGGCTTACTTTGTTGTTACAGGTGGAATGAGCACCAATAGAGGACTCCAGCAAGCCAAATTTGAAGAATGAAGACCTGCCTGGGACGGAGATACAGCTCTGCACACTGGCTACTATTCAGAGTTATTTCGAAGCGGCCGAAAGAGCTACTGCGCTCATTTTTTTTCCAGAGGTAGCCTGAGGGCTTCTTCGCAACATTACAGAGCCATATTTCTAATATCTATGTATTTTTTTTTTGTTAACAGTAAAATTTCATGCCGTTTTACTCGTGCGTTATTCTAAAAAAACTCTCTGCAACTTTATTCTAAGGGGGGTATTTTACTTGTGCGCAAAATTTGGATTCAATTCATTGATCCAGTTCCACGAAATATCAATTTTTATTTTCAAGTTGACAACTGATTCCCAATTTCACCCCGCCCCCCATAACGTTGATCCGCGAACGCGCAATTTATTTGGTAAGATAATCAATTAATTTGTGACAGCTCTAAAAAGAGCCCATTTGTAAACAATAATAAGAAATACAAATGAGCCGTGATATGGCCGTTGAAACTTTGGAAATAGTTAGGTCCCTCGAGCAAAAGTGATGGCGTATTCCCGATGTTGCTTGGAGTTGGTTGCTCATTAGTGGGAGGGGTAGTTCAGCACAAGATTTAGACTTGTAGGCGATAGGGCTGAAGAGTATAGCGGTAGCAATCCCGATGGAAAGAACTGAAGTGATGATGATGGAGTCTATACGCAGCGGAGTCTCAATACAAGGTTGGTGGAATTGTCGGAGCTGGTACCAGTCAGGGTGGAGTTGCCAACCGTCCCGATTTCGTCGGGACAGTCCCGATTTTTTGACTCCTGTCCCACGACTTTGACTTTTGACTTGCAGGGTTAAAGTGCACTCATATGACGTCATTATTTTATAGTCGCACGTGCAATATATTGTGGTAGTCTCAGAGAATTGGTAGTTGACGTTGTGCAAGTGCAATCTGTGTAGTTCTAGCTAGATATGGCTGAGGCTCACTGTGTGCCAGCAAAGAAGGCTAAAAGAACTTCCCACTTCAATCCTAAATGGATAGAAGAATTTCAAGGAATTGGCAGAAGTTCCAGAAGTAAGGTAGCTAGCTAATACATAAATATCTAGCAATAGTAACTTAGTGAGAAAAGTTACGACATAGGTAACATTATTATTATTGTTCAGGTGAACTCTATGCACGGTGCACTATCTGTAATCATGACTTCAGCATTTCTCATGGGGGAAGGAATGATGTGCTGAAGCATGTGGGCAGGAAGAATCACCAAGATATGGCAAGAGGAGGTACATCATCCCAGAGTCTGCTATCATTCTGCAGTACTTCCTATAGTTCAATTGAGGCTGAGGCACGATGGGCGACCTTTGTTGCAAAGCACAACATTGCTTTTCTTGCCAGTGACCATGCAACTAAACTTTTTCATAATATGTTTCCCGACTCTGAGATTGCGAAAAAGTTTTCGTGTGGTCGAACAAAGACTACTGCCATAATCAAAGAAGCATTAGCACCTCACTTTCTCAAGAAAGCAACAAATTGCATGTCCTATCCTTTCTCTTTAATGATGGATGAGTCTAATGACAAAAATAATAAGTCCTGCATTATTCTAGTGAGAGTGTTTGACTCAGATTTGCGAGATGTTGCAACAAGGTTCTTGGATATGCCAGTAGTTAACATTGGCAATGCAAGAAATTTGTTTGATGCATTGAAATCATCTTTAAATAATAACGGTTTGGACTTCTCAAAAACTATGGCATTTATGTCTGACACAACGAATGTATTAAAGGGAAACAGGTCAGGAGTACAGAAATTGATTAAGAATGAGCCTCCCATCCTGTATGATGTTGGCTGTATCTGTCATTTGGCAGATCTTGTTGTAAAAGCTGGCATGCAGACTCTTCCTCTAAATATAGATGAGTTGTTTGTAGATATATTTTACTTCTTTCATCACAGCAGTAAGCGTAAGCAGCTATATGCTGATTTGTGGTGTTCCCTTTTTACTACTGAGCCAGAAGTGATACTAAAGCATTGCACTACACGTTGGCTGAGCTTACTTCGATGTGTAAACCGTTATATAAGCCAACTGGAAGGATTAAAATCCTTCTTTCGATCATCTGATGAAGGTTCAAGTAAAGTAGCTCACATACTTAAAAGACTTGAAAATCCAATGCTTAAGCCTCTGCTCTTTTTTCTCCAGTACATACTGCCTTCCATGGATAAATTCAATCGAGTTTTCCAGAAGTCTACGGAGAATACCACCTGTGAGCTTTACACAGAAATATGTAGACTCACAAGACTGTATGCTGCAAGTTTGCTAAAGCCAGAAACCATACTTTCTGTAGGTAATAACCTCCATCAACTTTGTTTAGACCGCCAAGGTCAATTGGATAATGAGAACCTCGGTATTGGCACTGAAACTTGGAAAGTGTTAGCAGAATTGGAAGAAGTGCATGACATGCGACCATTTTTTAATGCAGTGAGAGAGTTTTATGTGACGTCAATACAGAAAATGAAACAAAAATTTCCTTTTCATGACTCCTTGTTGAAAGACCTAGGAGTCCTTCAACCAGAGAAAACAGCTTCATATTCTGTTTCTACAGTTCTTGGCTTGGCCAAGCGGTTTCCACAACTTGGTCTAAGCGAAGCAGCATCCCTTGATCAATTGAGGGAAGAGTTTATGGACTTCCAACTCTCTCCGGCAAATCTTCCTTCACCAAGTGTGTATAAGGCTGCTGATTGCACAGAGAGGCCCAGAGTAGGAAGCTTCTGGTCTGCAGTTGAACGCATCAGGACACTAGATGGAAAAAGTAGATTTAGTAAATTATGCATGCTAATGTATGGCCTTTTATCAATACCCTGCTCAAATGCTGACTCAGAGAGGGGATTCTCCATGCTAAGGAAGATCCACACTGATCAGAGATCCAATCTGGATCAATCAACAGTCATTGCCCTAATGACAATAAAATATAATTGTGATGATTGTTGCCATGACATGACAATTGATAAAGAACTTTTATCACAGTGCAAGAAAGCCACCGTAAAATCACTTTCAAGCAATAAATAAATGCAATCTTTTTATGTGTATGTAGCTATCGATACCAAGTTCTTGATTATTATACGATTATTACTGGATTATGATAATAAACTGCTTACTGCCTGGGGTTCTTGAAATGGGCGTGGTTTTGGTGGGTGTGGTATATGTCCCTACTTTCCATTTTAAAAAGTTGGCAACTATGAGTTGGTCATGGTTGAGACAGAGTTTTAAGCTGCTCCAATGGCTTCCCCTGCAAGTATATAGAAGGATGCTATTCTAAATGACTGTCTCAGACTAGTACACTACATACAAGTTATAAGCTCAGAGACCGTTTGTGTCCACCTGCTTCGCGGTTTTTGGCGCCAAAGTTAATTGATTGTTTGCGTGGTTACATCCCCTGGTTTAGTTCACAAATGCGCAAGCGCAACACTCTGACGTCACGAATACGATGTCGTTGAGATAAGAGCTTCCTCAAACGTCACAACTTACACCGAAAATACTAACACTCTCACAAAAGCATTTTTATTTCCCTTAATTTTCAAGATAGGGGTTTCAAATTCATATGGATTAAAATACAACTATTTAGGTATTTTATATTAAATTCCCAAGACACTTACTTCAAAATTGCAAAATTACCAGCTTAAAGCATTTGGGGAGTTTAGTTTTTTATAAAAAATGAAATTAAAAATAAATAAAGTAGTATTAAAATATAAAAATTTGGTACAAATCAAATTAATGAGCCATAGATTCAGTCTGCAAAATCTTTAGACACTCGAATTCAATTTACTCTTTTTCTGGCTTAAAAACATCAAAAATATCCTCCATTTATAGGGTCACTTCTTCTATCTATTACCACAGTTGTGACCACAAACCACATTTTTAAAAACATAATCAATTTCAATATATATTAATTTGTGTGTGTGTGAAGTTTCAGCTTCCTGACATCAATCTGACTGCACATGTATACATTTAAAGAACAATTAACAAAAAACAGAACTTTCTACTCTTTAAGCTGGACACACTGTATGTTGTCTAGGAAAATTAGTTCACCATAAGTTAAACCTAGCAGAAGCAGACCGGGTTACCTTATTGTGGCTTGTTGATTACAATGAGATCTACCATACCAGCAAAGCCCCCACCTTATTGTGGCTTGTTGATTACAATGAGATCTACCATACCAGCAAAGCCCCCACCTTATTGTGGCTTGTTGATTACAATGAGATCTACCATACCAGCAAAGCCCCCACCTTATTGTGGCTTGTTGATTACAATGAGATCTACCATACCAGCAAAGCCCCCACCTTATTGTGGCTTGTTGATTACAATGAGATCTACCATACCAGCAAAGCCCCCGGTTGCTCATCTCACACTAGCTAGGACGCGCAAACTTGCTGAAGCTAGGAATAGCTTGTGGTGACTCTGGTCCAATGACCCCGTACCAACCTCCAGCTCAGGAATTTATGACTTTTGAATACCCATTAACTACTTACAAAAGTATTAACATTAGCCAGAATATACAAAAAAAATGGAGTAAAATTATGAAAATATTAACTGTAGCAAAAATGATGAATTATAAAATTGATCAATGAGCGAACTGATTGTATTTAGTTGTTCTTCACTTAAGAAAGTTTATAAAGCATCCCAAATGTTCTGCAGCCTCGACTGACAGGTAGGAGTAGAACGAGAGTAGAATAGCACAGGCATCTCAGCTCTGGCCAGCTTCCTCCAAAATCACTTCACCAAAGAAATCCCACACACTCTCAAATCTGGTTGAACTTATTGAATATGTGGGAGATCTGAACTGAGAAGGAAGTGGTTGATAAAGATATAGTCTGTTCACAATCCATTCATGCATTGTGAGGTAAAGGGTCTACATGTAAATGAATTAGGCAAGATGTACACAACTGGGAACATATAGCTTAATGTATGAATAGAATAGAAAGAATGAAATAAGAGTATGAATTACATAGTAGTGGTAAAGTGTGTGCATCACAATATTCATATGGTATGGATGGAAAGGTCCATGACACCAGAAGTGAATATATTTGTGCCAACCAGCCACTGATGAAATATGATATAAAGTACAGGTTGGACGATCTATATGGAGAGTGTGGTCACTCATCCTGACTGAAGATCCAAATTGATGGAGTCCATGCATTACACGGAAGTTTGGGCTGATTCTGTATAGCTTGGTTTGCTGAAGCACTTTACCTATAGTTGATATCTGGAAATTACACATAAGAATGCTGAACATTTTGAAATTTTCAGAGATACTTATGGTAAGATATAATTTTGCTAGAACCAGAGTATTTATTATATAAGATAATCGAAACTGCAATGCAACAATCAATATGCATATATACAGATGTGAGTGCTTTGTTTATTTGATTTGCTCAATTCATATCATTAAATCTAGAATCCAAACCCTTATGGATAGTGCTTACGAAAAGCAACATAGAAAGAATTTGACAAATTATATTTAATCCTTACTAATTACAAATAAACAAAACAGTAGTATAAATAACCTTGCAACATTCTACAGTTCAGCTACTTAGAAATTACCCCATAACTATTCCTCACTATGCTCCCATATTACCTGTACTTGTGTGATTTTAACTGCCAAATTAATAATAAAACTTCCTATCACAAATAAAACTTACCTCAGTAGTCATCAAATGAGTAATGTGTAGAGTAGTTGACAAATCTT
>WLWD01002533.1_pt1 | contig 91722 bp, 53 predicted proteins | sample 6712731 | NCBI WGS metagenome assembly WLWD01 (sample SAMN12718690, study PRJNA576275) | sponge metagenome | isolation source: marine sponge | host: Mycale hentscheli | place: New Zealand: South Island, Marlborough, Capsize Point | collected 2014-11-01
AGGCCAGGGACCTTCCAGGTGGACCTAGAAGGTACTATAGAAAAAGTGCAGGAAAGTTCACCTGTACTGATGCAGGCCAGGGACCTTCCAGGTGGACCTAGAAGGTATTATAGAAAAAGTTCAGGAAAGTTCACCTGTACTGATGCAGGCCAGGGACCTTCCAGGTGGACCTAGAAGGTATTATAGAAAAAGTGCAGGAAAGTATAGAAAAAGTGCAGGAATGTTCACCTGTACTGATGCAGGATATGTGACCTGCTGTCAGAAATCATCTGACCTGGTACAGGAAATGTGAAGTACAGGCCATGCGCTCAACTGTCCTATACAATTCCTGAAGTCAGGAAATTCCAGACTTTTTTCCAGTGAAATTCCATATTTATTGGCTACAATTACAAAAATAACAGTGGTCTTTTTTTGTTTTTGTTTTTTTGAACGTTTGACTCAGCCGCTGATTTCTATCCGGTATTGTATATCTTATAGCTGCTGCACCTGGGAGAATCACGGTTGTAAGACTACTTCGAAACTATTTTTCGAGCTGCTGATTCTCTCTGCTATATTCTGAAACAAACCTACCAAGGATAATGCAAGAAGGTAAAGGGTGGGAACATGACTAGACTGGTCAGAGCGCAAGGACAGTCGTAGCTAATAACGGTGTCCCTAGATTTATTATCTTTATACTCAGACCATTCTAGTCATTCTCTCCCTTGTTCTGTTCAGGGATGGACAGCTTCTTCCACTATTCCAGATAGTATGATATTTTAAATACTATACAACCCTTTCATAGTTTATTTACAAGTGCATTAAAATAGCTACATATTCTAATCACACATATCTAACAGTTACTAGCTATTCACTATCTCTAGCAGACGGCAACAAATTTTTAACCCCCTGGTTGGGTACAGAGCAACTATTAGATCCATCTGAAAAAGCCTTGATGCCTGGTCGGCTGAGTCATTTTCCCCCTCCCCCTTTCATATTCTTACAGGATGTAACTTAGGCATTGTTTGGTCTCGCAAGCCAGACCCTTTACCCAACTATACAGTCTGGCCCTGCGAGACTAGGCATTGCTTAAGATCATTTGAAAATAGTGAACCCATGTAGTTACAATTGCACTCATATCAGAATTAGGTATCTAGCCAAGAGCAGTATGCTTGTGGTAAATACTCCCTCTTTCCTTTTACATACCACTTTAGTTAGCTATACTCACTAGCTACTAACATTTTTTTTACACAAAAACTCAGTCTTTGACTTTTATTCATGTTACATTGGCTACAACTTCAGCTCAATAACATAGAATTCCAAATTGGAGACTTTGATCTCACCATAAAGAAGTGATCACAGCCAGATGACCCAAAGAGCCGGGGATACGCATGGACAATGGAAGAACAAACTTAAGGTAGTATGTTATCTAAAAATCTATAACTCGGGTCAATGAAGCCTAGAAAAAGAATTAAAATAGACTTTTTAATACAACTTGTATATAATAATGTGAAACAAACTGTGAGAATACAAAGTTAATGCTATAACAATTGCTCTTAATATAGTGACCGTGGGAATAAAGTTGTTTATTTGTAGTTTTCCAGAACTATCGTCACTTGAACATGTCCATTGTGTGTAAGTTATCATGTATTTCTTTCTTTCTTTCTTATCCAGGTCCCTGAGGTGATTCGTATGAGTGGGCCAGACCCACACACATTCTACTGTGATGTATACTCATTTGGAGTAGTCCTCTATGAATTGATAACATCTCACAGCTTCCTTATGCTCACAATAACAATGTATGGTTGTTACAATATTTTTTTGTCAAAAATGTATGAGATTCATTATTTACACAAGAAATTGTGTTATATGGTAAAATGTGATGTGAAGTGTGCAAGTGTTTGTACAAGCACAAATAACTTACAAATGTGTTTTGATCTTACACTGAACTTTTTTTGATACAATAGCGATGCATTGAAAAATCCTATACAACATGGGCAATATGTCACTGAAGCCAGATACTGCCCATGTCAGGAAGTACTCGTCAAATCATTAAGCAGCTAATGATGATACGATGTTGTCAGTTCAAGGCCAAAGACTTAACCATTACTGTCTCAGGTAACTGCTTTAATTTTCAATATACTGTCTCTAAAGATTAACATTACTTCATTTTATAATGGGAAAGAGTACTCTGCAGTGAGAAAGACATACAAATACTATAAATGATATCTCTTTTGAATGAACTAATCCTCGGAGTGAGTCAGTCATTAATCCTCAACATGTATGTGTGAAAGGTTATAGTAGTTGTCTTGTCTGTCTAACGTTAATAGTAATAGTCATAGTAGTAGTGGTAGTCGGAGTTAAATGTATTTTAAGCATTTGTTGAGTCTTCATCACACCCTAAACATATTTTAGTTGCTGGTAATAATGATGCACCTCTTAGCCTCTAGCTAATATATATATGTTACATCCACGATGTGGAGTGGGTATATAATTTGCACAACCAAGGGCCAAAGGCCCAAGGATAGGGAAAATGAGCAAGCTTGCATACCTATTTATTTTCAGTGGCCAGCTAAGTGTATGTATGTGTGTGTGTGTGTGTGTGTGTGTGTGTGTGTGTGTGTGTGCATAGAGTTTTTGTCTGGTGATGGTTGTGTGGTGTAGTGGTTGGTAATATTCCACCTGAATTTTTATCTTCCCTCTGCCTCCCACCAGCCCCACCAGTCCACCCAGCTGTTATTGGGGACCTGGCATTTGCTGGGGAGCACATTCAGGGCCTTTTCTCATTATACTCCAATGGTCCAGGTGGGACTTCAGTGCCTACGCCACTTGCTGTGATGAAAGGTCTGTTCTCTTGCGAGTTCCCAGCCCAGCTCCAGGAGCTTTGCTTGCACGGCTCACAGTGCCTGTTTAGTCTATTAAATAAGATGATACCTAATTTACTTACTCCATTGTTGTATGTATGTATGTATGTAGTGAAAGTATATAGATTACTAGTGTAGTAACTCTATGTAAAAAATTAAAAATTTTTTTTGCATTCTTGCTGCTGCTAGGCGATCACGAGCACCTGGCAGAGCCAGGATGCCTGAGCACTATGCAGCAATTCTCTTCATAGTGATGATATAGAAGAACTCCCCACCTATGTAGGTAAATCAGGTAGAAGACCACTGCATGAAATCTACAGAAGTGTCACAAATAGATACGTTATTCAGCCATAATGATGGCATAGAGGATTTATTTTGTCTAGTTGTGAAACTACAGCAAGAGATGTTATTTAAACAATAGCATGCACTTACTTCTTGTACAAACAAACATTAATTCTTCTCTCTCTCTCTACACAAAATTTATTCTTATAGCTTTCCTTCCTCTTACAGTCTTTTTTGTAGTCATAGTTGCGTTCAAAATTAACATCCACTCTTCTTATCTTCAAGGATATGTGTTTTACTGCCAGGCAATCACGGCTCTTCCCATAGCACGCAATCTCCATGCTGTAGCTAGTAACAGCAGTGCTTTGATAAGGATTCCCATTTACATTATGGGTACTTTGTATAGTATGTGGAACTTAGACTTCTTTCGTTCCTTCAGTCCGAACATTTGTTTGCAGACCGGTACCTTGTTAGCAACTTCTCTTGACATTGTGGTGGCGGTATACCCAATTCTTTTACTGATTATCACCTATGGATTAATATTGGCGTACGGTAAAAAGGTCAAATTAATAATTATTTTGTGGAAACCTTTCAAAGCATTTCTGAGCCTCTTTGAGAAGTCTTGGAGTTACAAAACTTCCCTCATAGATTCCTTCTCTACATTCTACTTTCTTATGGGAATTAAGTGCGTAAATGTATGCATTGATTTGCTGGTACCAGTTCAAATGTATCGATTGGGTTCTGACCGTGCTACTTCTAGTATTCAAGTGTACTATGATGCGAGCTTGGATTATTTGAAGCGCTCACATATTCCAATTGCTATTTTTGCCTTATTTATAATTATTTTTGTGGCACTTATTCCTGCTGTGCTTTTGTTGCTCTATCCTTTCAAGTTCTTTCATTGCTTACTAAGGCATTTGCCTCAAGGCTGGAGATTATCAATAAAGATATTTGTAGATACGGTACAGTGTTGCTACAAGGATGGCACAGAGAAAGGCAAGCGTGATTACAGGTGGTTGTCCAGCTTTGTATATGGCAGCCGCATAGCATTTGCTCTGCTATATGGATGGACTTTAGATGGCAGTTTCTTAATAATGGCTGCAATCATGCTCACGATTGTTGTTATGGTGCTCATTATATTGAATCCATACAGAGATCAATACAAGGAGCTGAATACCTCTACTCCCATTTATATGACACTTCTAGCAAGTTTTTGCATAGCATGTGATATTTTTTACTGCTATATGCACCCAGAAGTTTTCACCTACATCTTCTTGTTCGTAACAGGCGTGGTGCCTCTGATATACACAATAGTACTATCACTACAAGCCATAGGCCACCACATGAAGACCTGCACTTCATTGGTTGCTTACTTGAATCGATCCAGACATATGTAATCAAAGTGACTGATAAATAAAGTTGATTATTATTAGTTGTTTTTGTTGTTATTCTTTACTTTGTGTATTCTCAATTGTATTGTTTAACTCATAATAATTTTAATATGATATAAAAGAGCTTTACTGAAACATTTACAACATTATGAAGTTACAATAATTGCAAATTATTCTCGTTCTAACAGCCAATATTGTTAAAACAAACTTAACCCGACATTTCGACTTCTTGCCAAAGTCCTCTTCAGGGGTCAACTGAGGTCGAACTCAGTTTAAATTAACAATATTGGCTGTTAGAATGAGAAAAATTTGCAATTATTATAATTATTTCAGCCAAGAATGACTGAATCATTATGAAGTTTTAGAGAATCAGCTTGTTTTTTTGCATCCAGGTTAGAAATACTACATAGCTTTAAAATCAGATATGCAGATAAAATGGCATTTTTAGAAGCGAGCAAATATGTAGTTAGCCTATCCAGCAGTGTGACTTCTCCTGAGTGCAAACAAAGAAGAACGGCTGAGTTGTATTCTCTCTCTTTATCTTAGTTTTTTTTAAGAATAATAAAACTGACTGTCACTTGGAATTGAGTCCAAAACACTTGCGACTAGTACTACGTTTTAATCTCTTTTGCTTTCATGTTTTTTTTTGACAATTAAAAAGGTGTCTCCCATCATTTTGATGTGCATAATATTTTCTAGACTTACATAAAAATTGATTTAATTTGATTTGAATCAGCCAATATTTGGACAGTGTATTGTTACCGCATTAGTATATGTTACATACATCCACCACATAGCAAAAACTTGAATTTCCTGTAGTCATGTATTTGGGACATTTCATGCTTTCACCACCTTTCCTGTACAAGATAGGGCTAATTGCCCTGCACTATAGGACACTTAGCCCTATCCATTGCAGGAAAGGCCGTGAAAGCATGAAATGTCCTAAATAGTTTACTACACAAAATTCAAGTATTTGCCCTGTGCACATGATATGTTGCATTGGGCATATGTCAAATGAATACATTTATATATTACTATTGACTAGTTGTTGATCATGAAGTACAGGACAGTTTGTTTAGTTAAGAATACATGTTATTTTATGAGGATATGAAAGTAAATCACTACATACATCCCGTTTGTCATAAAGAAATGTTGAAAACAAACTATAAGCTTGCAACAATGTACAAATTCGATCATACTCTCTATCTGTTATTCATTCCTATACAGTAAGAGACTGAGCATGTGCTAATGAATGCTATACTGGCACGTTTTGACAATAATGTTCAAGAATATTCACTCGCCATTATAACGAGTAATACCCACAGACTAGTTTGAAAAAAGGGAAATATTTCCATAATTTTTTTTCCTTCTACTACAAGGTTTTATACACGGATAGGGGTGCCTTGGGATTCTCCCCCCCCCCCCCCCCCCCCCAGAATTTCATGAAATAAATTAATAATGTTTACAACTTAATGGTATTCTGTGATCTTGTTGTTTGTATAATTTATCTAATATTTTTGGTGAAGGTTCACTTCAGTTAATTGACGTCCTTCAATTGAAATATGCATTAGTCTTCCAAGATTGATGTCCCTAATTCTAGACCTGAGACAATTTTTTCAAATGGGTGTGGTTTCAGCAAAAGTGGGTGTGGTCAAGCAAACATGTGGCCTCCCCTCCTTCCTAAACTCTCCCCCCCCCCCCCCCCCCCCCCCCCCAGAAAATAATCCTGTATGAAACCCTGAGTATTAAACTCCCTGAGCTTGTTACAATGATAGAAATTTGATTTTGTGAAACTTTTAAATTTTGGTCTGTTGCACTCTGTTAATTAGAAATTGTATATATAGCATCATTAGAGACTCCAAAACATAGACACATGCATATTGGAATAAGCTTGGCTGTAAATGGTCGATTTCACTGTCACCAGGAGAAAAACTGTAGTTGTGAGTGCTTAGCTGTGTTATCACTCAAAGCTAGCCAGGTGAAGACCAGAGATAGTCTTTTTTAGAGCACACGATACACTAAAACCATTCAACAGAAATCTCACAGCAATACCTCTGACTCAGTCACAGTTTAAATAAACGATTAACAAAATGTGCCTTAAATGACAAAATAAATAATTTTTTTTAACACGTTCATTAAACTGCATGAACTAGCCACACAGTTCACACACTTACACTATCTTATTCTCAAGGACCTGTCAGATAACAACACACAGTTTGTTAATACTTTTCAGTAGGAGTGCTAGAAAAACATCTTAGGTAATGGAAATATTTCTTATTGTCACTAGAGTACAAAAGATGATAAAATTAATTTTTTGGTGCGTGTACAGATTTTGACTTTGAGTATCAATTGGGAGGAGTAATTCTTATTTTGATTCAGTTACACTGGTTAATGTAGTATCCAAAAATGTGTGATGAACCTGTCACAAAGGTAAGCTTATTAGGATTTTAGATGCAATCTTTCAAAATTGCCGACATGTTCAAGTGATGTAATATGCATTTACCAAACATGTGATAAAAACTCATCAAACTAGACAGTTTTATTGATGATAGGCCTCTTTTTCTGAATATTAGAAGGAATATTTAAAGAATAATGTCCCTGGAATTAACTTATGTATAAAATAGTATGATTTAAGTATATTTTGAAACCAGGAAATTGTAAAAATTGTTTTCTTTTTTGTTGTTTTTAATATTAACACTAAGCTTTAATCAAAGTTTTATGTAATGAAATTAATCATTTGTGGTGTAAAGATATGCTATTTAAGTTCTAAATCGACAAAAGAAAAAGTACTAAGAGCTAATCTGACTCTACAGGACCAGGAATGATTTTCTCATCATTTTATACTTCTTTGCACTCTATATTCGGCTGGCTGTGCAGTGTGCGCTTTCCAGTGACAGACAAACTCCTCATTTTTACCATTTATAAGCTTACATTACCCACCCAAACTTTAAATCCAGGAGTAATAAACCAGCTGACTTTTAACTTTCCTTTTTCCAGATACAGGTCAAGTACCAGAATTTCAGCTCGTTGAACATTTGTATTGAAGTAACAGGTAAAAATCTAACTAAGAATTAAAAAAATAATACATTGTAAATTATTATAGGTACATCTAAATTTCCTGACTTAGCCAGTGTTTTCTAGAGGGGGGGGGGGGGGGGGGGGGGGGGGGGGGGGGGAATGGGAATTCCCCCAAAGGTAAGTTCCCCCCACTCACCCCACTCCAAAGAATTACCAATTTAATTGCTGCTACAATATATAATTACTAGAAAAGAGATCATTCATTATCCTGTTTGAATTGGTTTTGTAATTCAGTAAAATTTATAGTATTTTTTGAAACCTTAAGTGACAATTCTCATCAGTCATGTCAAAATCTATTTGCTGTAGCTGTACAAATTGAAGGCATAACATCAGTTTGAATGTCTCAAAAATATCCACTGAAGACCTTAGAACTTTTCAGTTCTTGCTAGGACCTTTGGGAGCCCTTGTACTTTTTGCAGTGACTTTAACTTCATTGAAGAACCCCCGCTTAGAAAAATAGACATCTTATCAATAATTCTTCTCTCAAATTTTGATGAGTTTCTTTGCAAACAAAAAAAGCTCAATTTTTACAATCAGAATTCCCCCTCCCTAAAAAAAAACCCTGTATGAAAGCCTGTTAACTATGTGCTCATTCATGAAACATAATGAAATTAATTCTTTGCCATTTTTTACATTGTAGTAAAAAGTGATAATTTATTTCTTCTGATGTTTCAACATTCATATTATGGTTAGCTGAAAATTTCAGACTCACAAACTCTAACATGGTACAATCAATATTAAAAGCAGAATGAAAATTACTGCAGGATAAATATGGTGTTTGTATCATCTAGAGATGAGCTACTTCAAACCATCAATACTAATAATCAAGGAGCGCATTTTTTGTTAAAGGGTGTCTAAGCCTAGTGAGAAAGCAAGGATAAAAGAGGCTCTTATTCCTGCTACAACTTTCGAGCAGACACTAAATTTCAAGAGGTTTCAATATTACGCCATGATAATGAATAAATAAATCTGAGCTGTCAGAAGTTCATAGTAGCTATATAGCTACTTGTTCCGTGATAGCACCAGACCTAATAAATAAATTTAAAAAAAATAAATTAATTAAAAAAATGTCTGAAGAAGAAAATTAATATCAAACATGTGAAAATTCTTCATTAAGTTCCATACTTGAAACATAAGAAACAACTTATTTTCTGAACCTAGGGTTATATCTATGGTAGATATCATGTCTAAACTTGTGTTAATGATACTTCCTTCTTGTATAAGTTTCTACAATCTCAGACAAATATGAGGCGGAATTGGAAATTCACTGACATTCTTTATGGAAAATATCATGTGTATGTTATACAAGATTATCAGCAGCCATTGGGAAGTGCCACTGAACCTTCTGCTGACAATGATTGGGAATTGGCTCAAAGTTCAGTTTTGAGTCTAATGTGTTGCTAAACATAACTTTCCCATTCCAAGTATGCACAATAACCTGCTGCTATTCATGTTAAAATTGCAATCCACAGTAGCATATCCTTGTCTTATTATAAATGCATGATTTATTTAAACATTGCATGATTGATAATTTTTGGGGAAAAGAAAACAGCCCACAGTTTGTCATTGAAGCTCTGCATATTATTCACTTCTCTTTTGGTGAAAGTATATTGTTGATATTTTAAAACACGTTTATTGTTTAATTAAACTTTAATTGAAAATTTTTCTTTCAATAATAGCTAGCTACAGTAACTACTTGAGTGTATGTTGCATTCTGTTTTTCTAAACCAAAAAGTGTTCAAATGATCACTACAGAGCTAAGTGGGCAAGGACAAAAATACAAGTATTTACTGTAATAGAACCTTCAGCTTATATAAGCGATAATAGGAGGAATATGACCTTCAAATGTATTGGTAGCCATTACATGTCCTGATTTCCATATTATCAGTTGTAGTGTAAGCCAAATTTGCTTCAGTAGTAGTACGAAAGTAACAGTTATATTGTATATCACAGTAGTTTATGACATAATTATTGCCGACAAACTTGGGTATATTATCATCGTCAACATTTGTGCATTCATTATCTAGTAATGCTAGTGACAAGAAATGTTGTCTAGGAGATCCATGAGTGATACTGATACCAAGAACATAGGATTCATTTATGTCAGCTTCTGGATAAAATGCTTCACAACGAGTGCGGTAAAAAACTAGCATCTGTATGCACAATCTGTTATATTTTATTCTATTATAGTTCGAAAATGAATTTAAAGTGACACATGAATTACCGTAAACACGTGTACGATCAAATGTTGATTCCTGGTTTATTGCTCTCGTCCAGCCACGCCTACCTCCAACACACACACTCTCCATCTCACAGTACACCTGGAATAGTGAGCCATTGGAAGACCGTATCACATAGTAACCAGAAACAGATAAGGGAGAAGACTCTGCAAGTTCAGCACAGGAGGAATATACTGGTTTTCTGGAGGAGGACACAGTCACTGCTAATACAGCTATTAACAAACTTATCAGCAAGAGAGCAAAACAAAAGCTTAAAACATATATTATAACTGTCTTTACTGTAGACAAGGAAACAAGCTCAGATGTTTTCTTTGAAATTGGCTCATCAATTTGTCTCTTTGTGTGTGCTTCTGAATATACCGGATTTGGAGTCATCTTTATTTCTTCAATGTCACAATAATCTGCCATTATTTATGCCAGTAGATATGCCTAATTTCTTGTAAGACGTCTAATCCAGCCACTGCAATCACATTAATGATAGCTACAGATAAGTTTTATAAATAGATAATTTGGGAAAAATTTAATAATAAAATTTAATGATCTAAAGGGAATATTCTTGTCGTGTAGTGGCTGTAAAATAATTGACAAATTATTACTTTTTTTGGAAATTTCAAGAACATTTGGTTTCATCTTCATTTCCAGTACATAATACGTACTCAAATATTTGTTTGGTATCAGTTTTAATAAAATGTCTTGGTGTCAATGCTTCCATTGGAGTTGAAGCATCAGTCAATCAGTATCAATAGCATGAGATTAAAACTGGTACAAAACAAACCTACAGTCCTTATTCCAAGCATACAGCAAACCTGCTGCTCACATCAAGATTGCAATCTACAGTAGCATAACTATAATATTGTCCAATTATGTGTTAGTGCATGATTTATTGAAACATTGCATGAGGGACAATTTTTGGGGAAAGGAAAAGCCGATAATTTTTCCCAAGTTAGTTACTTAGCTATAAGAATATCTTGTCAACATTGACTGTAGCTATAACTTGTGATTGCAGTTGCTGGATTAGAAATATTACAAGAAATTAGGCATATCTACTAGCATAAATAATGGCAGACTATTGTAACATAGAAAAAATAAAGATCATTCCAAATTTAGTATATTCAGAAGCACAGACAAAGAGACAAATTGACAAACCAATTTCAAAGATAGGACCATGCTTTTTCTTATCTACAGCAAGACATTAGTATTAAAATATTTTAATCTTTAGTTTATTGTGTCCTCCTCCAGAAAACCATTATATTATATTCCTGACATCTCAGAGTCTTCTCTCATGTCCATTTCTGGTTACTATGAGGTACCATCGTCCAATAGCTCACTATACCGGGTGTAGTAGTATGAGATCGAGAGTGTGTAAGCCTGGTAGGTGGGGCTGGATGAGAGCAATAAACCAGGAATACAGTGATTATCATAATGTTTGTGGTTGCTCCTGTGTTATTTTCTAATCATTTACAGCACTCATTGTGAAGCATTTCATCCAGAAGCCAACATAAATGAATCGTATGTTCTTGGTTTTAATATCACTCATGGATCTCCTAGACAACACTTCTTGTCGCTGGCATTACTAGATGGTGAATGTGACAATGTTGATAAATAATTGGCAATAATTACGTCATAAACTATTGTAGCATTCAATACAACTGTGGCTTTCGTACTACTAGCTACAATAGCAAATTTGGCTTACACTACAACTCTTTGTAAATGGTAGCTAAATACTAGATATTTCTCTAGCTACCAGGGCCAAACCAGATGCAAATCACTATTTAGACAAGTATAAACTCATAATATTTCGGCTCTGTTAGCCTTCTAGTGAGGATGAGAGTGACTTGAAGGAAAATAAAAATTAAATAAGACTAAACCAATGACTAGAGATCATATGACTAGGGTTGCATGAAACAGTGTTCTTAATATATGTGTTGAATGAGGGGCAGAGCCCCTATTGACATTGAATGCAGGTGTTGATTGTGGTGGCTATGATAACATGGCACATTTTCTCGTGGGGCCTATCAGGCCTGAGAGGACCCACGAGAAAATGATATAGAAATCAGGACATGCTGACGATGATAATATCCCCGAGTTTGGCAATAATTACGTCATAAACTACCGTAGCATTCAATACAACTGTGACTTTCGTACTACTACAATAGCAAATTTGGCTTACACTACAACTGATGATATAGAAATCAGGACATGCAATGGTTACCAGAATAATGGAAGGTCATATTCTTCTAGTTACGGTGTACATAAGCTGAAGGTTCTATTCCAGTAAATACTTTATGTATTTTGTCTTTGCATACTTAACTCTGTTAGTTAGCTATCATTTGAACAATTTTTGGTTTGGAGAAATAAAGTGGAACATCAATACTCAAGTAGATATTGTGGGGATATTTATGGAAAAGTGTTTCTATTCAATTATGTGTTGTTATTTACAGTTTAGTTAAACAATAACAGTGTGAATTAAATGTAAAATTATCAACAGTTTACTTTCACTACATTGTTTAAATAGTTCTGTTTTAGAACGTAATAAAAAAATGAAAAGTGAAATGTATACAAATCTTCAATGACATAACTTTTGGCTCTTTCTTTTCCCCAAAAATTATCTCTCGTGCAATCTTTAAATGAATCATGCAGTAATAATATATAATTAGACAATATGGCGCTATTGTAAATTGCAATTAAATGTGAAAAGCAGCAGGTTATCATGCATAAGTGGATTGTAATAAAAGAAAAATTTTCTCTTTGTATCAGCCAATATTTTTAATTATAACTTAACCTGACATTTCCACTTCTTGCCTCAAGAAGTCGAAACGTCGGGTTAAGTTATAATTAAAAATATTGGCTGCTACAAAGAGAAAAAATTCCAATTATTATAATTATTTCTGAATCATTTATAAGTGGATTGTTCAGCCCAACTATGCAAAACTTCTGAGGATATCAATGCTGTCATTTGTTGCACATTCCTAGTAATTAGAAAATTAAATAACATGTCATCAATAATTTATGATAATGCACCAATTTTTGTGGAATTAGGGATAGAATTTAGATGTGTATACTATTTTAACAATAGTCTACCATGACTAGCTTAACTGTAAGAGTACAAATAGAATAACAGATCTATCGTTATAGGGACAATAATGGCAGACTGGAATAAGAACTATGTGTTTCTTACAGAGGAAATTTAAACTTGTACATATCAGAGAGGGATCATTTGTATTAAATATGGGATGAAGGTGCATGCATTATTTAGGAGAACCGCTAATAGTATTTGCTAGCGAGATAGAGAGTATAGCCTGAATCTCACCTATAAGAAGCTGTGGCATGGTGCTGGAGGAAATAAGCAGCATATTCAAAAGCACTTACATTTCTTGTGACTTCTCTAACTTAGTTTGTAGATGTATATAATGACATAAGAGTATTAGGTGAGAGATATGTCACAACAAAATTGAAGCATGTCAGAACATTGTAGTAAGTGAGTGAAATAAAACTTGCATGATAGCACTAGCTGTGGTGTCTGTGAAAACAATCATTCTCATAAATGCCTATGAAATATTTTAGCTATATGGTATTTGTCACCTAGCTAATAGCTATAAGGTAGGTAAGCTATACTAAAAGATGTGGTTAATAGCAATGTAACTGCTAATTTGGTGATCATATAAAAATCATAAGCTAATAGTACGGGGTAGGTAGCTAAACTCCAAGATGTTGTCAATAGCAACTTAACTACTAAATTACTAATGATATAAAAAATTATGACCATAAGTATAACAAATTATTAAATTGAGGGAGCGGTTACTATGGCATTGAATTCCATTTAACATTTTAGTAGCTTGAATGATAGAAGTTAAAGGGTAACTGCGGTGAAAAAAATTTTTTCCTGCAAACATCATAAATAATACTCTTATATCATGCTTAAACATGGCCCAAAACCATTTGACCCAAAACTGAGTGGATGCTTCAAAATAGCACCTTTATTTTCAGCTATTTTGGTTCATTAATTTTCACTTCCTGTTGTGGGCGTGGCCTCGCGATGACGAGGATAAGGTTTCCTGTCTACCCACATGGCTTTCCAGGTAGTTTGAGACTTGTGTGGCTTCTATCATTATCAACTATGGGCAAGAATTGCATTGCTTTTGGCTGCCACAATACTCACCAGAAAGGCTTTTCATTGTTCAAGTTTCCTACAAATGATAAGCTCAGGAAAGCTTGAACTCTTGAAGTGCAGAGGACCAGAGATAAGTGGCATGGGCCTACCAAGAATTCTGCTGTTTGCTCTGAGCACTTTGCCGAAGATTGCTTTGAGTCTACTTCAGTAATGCCTAAGCAAATGGGGATAAAAATGCGGCAAATGTTGAAGCCCAATGCCATACCAACCATTTTTAAGCGCCCTTCTGCAACTCCAAAGAGGCTTCGTGTGTCTTCAGCTGCTGTGAAAAGATCCAGAGCCAGGGTAATACATTTTATTTTTTGTACTGTGATTGTTCCATAACTCGCACCAATAATTCTAGATAGTGGCTGCTATTGACATGGATGTATCCGCCACAAGCACAAGTGAGGACGTCTTTTCGGAAACTGTAATAGATGAACCTAGTGGTGCTGGAGCAAGTGATGTAAGTAATCTTGAAATATAGAAATCTTATTAATAGCTTTGTCATCTTAGAAAGAAGAATTACAACATTCCAAGTCAGTTGGCACGCAAGCAGTTTCAAGACTGGAACGGAAGAATGCCAAAGTACAAGTGAGAATAAAAACCAAGGATAAAGGTAGCAATGATTTTGTTGTTTTTTTGTTTTTAGTATAAGCTTCTTCTTTTTTTTCAGCTACACAGGCTCAGCCTAAATTTTGTGATGTTGGCGTGCAATGCAACATCGTACATGGGAAGTATGAGAGAGAAACTTACACTCATGATGTAGTGGGAGACTGTAATGCCATTGAGGAAGTAACTGATTCTGAAGATGAGGCGTCTGTTTTTGAAATGACATCACCATTCCAAACAGTTACTTCAGAGTAAGTGCTGTTTTATTTTGTGTGTGGTAGCTGACATTATATTCTATTGTTATAGACTCTCTAGTCCTGATCAAGAAACGAAATATATTGTGTTTGAGTCGTGTTTACTGTCACTTTTTACAACTTGCCCCGTGTGTCACAAGAAAATTGACCCCATGATCCATTCCATTGGTTCATTGTTGCATGTCACACAACTTTGTGAAGAATGCCAGTTCCATCGCAAATGGGACAGTCAGCCATTCCTTAAAATGTACCTGCGGGAAATTTTTTACTCTCAGCTGCCATATTATTCGCTGGAGCTCAGCCAACAAAGATACTGAGAGTATTGGAGTTACTAAAATGTGCCACTATCAAGCCTCGAACCTTTTATGATGATCAAACGTCCTTCTTGCACATGGCCATTTCAAATGTTTGGATGCGACATCAAACACAATATATGGAAGTTCTGCGGGCATTTGATGAGCCTTGGATCATTGGTGGTGATGGCCGCTGTGACACTCCTGGTCACTGTGCAAAGTATGGTGCATACAACATAATGGAGCTCAGGCACAATGTGATTTTGGATGTGGAACTAGTACAGGTATGCTCATAACCAGCTGTCTTAATAAGACATCTGATTATTAAAGATATGATTTATAGAGTAATGAGGTTGGCTCCAGCTATCACATGGAGAAAGAGGGGCTAGTCCGAGGAATCAAGTTCCTAGATGAGCAGGACTTGTCTATTGGTCTGCTTGTTACTGACAGGCATAGACAAATTCAGAAGTGGTTGAAGACCAATCAACCAGATATTGCTCACAAATATGATGTCTGGCATTAGGCAAAATGTAAGTTATTGCATCAATTTATTGAAAAAAAATTTTTTTCACTAATAATTGCTGACAGCATTCAAGAAGAAAGTTGTGAAGGTTACCAAACTAAAGGGATGTGAAATTCTAGGAGAATGGCTACGAAGCATGATCAACCATCTCTACTGGTGCACTCTCTCAACAAAAGACGGTGATGAAGAATTGATTTTAGAAAAGTGGTTGTCCTTGATTAATCATCTCCACAACAAACATTGTGGACATGGCAAGAAATACAAAAAATGCTCACATGGACGACTACGAAACAGAAAATGGCTCAAACATCGTAAGTGTGTTGGTATTATATTATTAGGAAAAGGTGATAATTCTCACACTGTATATAGATACAATGCCCAGTCAAAAAATATGTGATATCATCAGGAATAAGAGCCTTTGCAAAGACATTCAGAAACTGTCAAATTCCTACCACACATCTCGACTAGAAGCATTTCATAGCACCATCATCGAGTTTGCTCCAAAGAAGACTGCCTTTTCGTATCTTGGAATGAAGTCAAGGTAATGAATCAGGTGTAGTAATGCAAACAACCCAATAGTCATGATACTATCCTGATAATAGGTTACTATTGGCAGCAATCCACTATAACCATAACAGTAGCAAGCAGCAGATATGCTGTTTGTAGCAGCACCCATGGATCAAGGCAAACATTTTGAAATCCAGGATGAAGCACTATGCATCCAACTCCTTCTGAAGTAGTTTTATCCACTATCTTAGAGATTTCTTTACAACAGACGCACTCTACTCCAGTGGGCATTATTACGCAATTTCCACATGAACACCTTGGAGAACACACACACACCGTGTACTGGTATATCCACTAATATCTGGTAGTGACTAACTTACCAATCTAAGTTAAGAAGCCTGGGGTGAACATCCTCATCAGAATCACTGTCTTCTTCAGCTTCACTATGGGAACTAGCTGAGGCTACTACTGGCTCATACATAAATGGAAGCACTTCAGGATCAGAACTACTTTCAGATGTAAAGGAGGAGGAATCATATTGTAAGCTAACCTCAGAACTGCTGGGATCACTCTCTGCACTGCTAGGCTGCTAGAAGCACTCTCAGTATCCATAGTCCAGCCAATGTGGGTAGACAGGAAACCTTTTCCTCGTCATCGCGAGGCCACGCCCATAACAGGATGTGAAAATTAATGAACCAAATAGCTGAAAATAAAGGTGCTATTTTGAAGCATCCACTCAGTTTTGGGTCAAATGGTTTTGGGCCATGTTTTAGCATGATATAAGAGTATTATTTATGATGTTTGCAGAATTGTTTTTTTTTCACTGCAGCTACCCTTTAAAATCAGTCATAGTGTAGTTTTAGGCTCGCTCGCCATTTGTGCTCAAGCACACCACTAGTGGTGTTACCTAACTATCAGGCTCGCTCGCCATTTGTGCTCAAGCACACCACTAGTTTATTTATATGTTTGGACGTACATATGTCCTTTTGTGCTTTGACCCTCGCGTATTTTAGTGTTCGCTCCGTGTTCAACCCAGTCCCAAACTTAACTAAACAGAATCCTCCGGTTTAGCGATCATTACCAGTATCACCTTAGAAATTGAATTGTTTACATTCTTTTGCGGGTGCAGTTGAAACTCAAAAACTTATGGGAGCTCCATTTCTATTCGAGTTAGTGGAGGTGGTCAGTTAATACGCTATTTGTCACAGTTGTAAGCCCTATGCAGCAGTATTTACTTGAAAATTCATTGTCCACTAGAGGAACCACGAACGTAAGTCTTGTGTAGGTATGTTCAGTTGTGTGAAAGTATTGTGCATTACAACTACTATTAAGAATATCACAAAGAAAAATTTAAATAACGTGACTTGATTTTGTTGCTTCTTTTTCAATTCAAACATTTGCGGGGAGCGGTTACTATGGTATTGAACCCCTTTACCGCATATACGTAATTTAAAAACTCGACTTATTTTAGTAGCTTGAGTGTTAGTTGTTGATCAGGGGGTGTAAGTCCCTGAGCAGAGTTGGTTGTAAATGCGAAGGACCAGCCTACAGAATGGCAGGCACACATGCAAAGAAACCAGGGCTCTAGCTAGAGTAGACGTAGCTGTCAATAAGTTGGCAGAGAAAGGTTCATCATAACAAAAACTGAATGAAAAATCATGAGTGAGCATCATATGGAAATGAGAACATGTGTTCATTCAATTCAATGAGCATGCCCAGAGGATAATTCAACGAGCATGCCCAGAGGATATGTATATGTTGGTGACAACCAACACATAAGAGTTTGTTCCATGCACCCTGCACAGCAGGGGTGGTCTTATTAGAGGTTGGAGGGCGTAGTCCCGAACAGTTGTTAAAATCAATCATTTAACAATAGTGTAGTTTAAGGCTCGCTCAATTTTTGTGCTCAAGCACACCACTAGTAGTATAACGGTCCATGAACAGAAATCACTCGTAAACATTAAACGCGATTTTCTCTTGAGTTTAATTTTTGTGATGGAGCTAACCGCGTGGCTTTCTGAGTTTTTGTATAGCCCGCGGTGATGCTCCAAGCTAAAGAACGAACAGTAAGCTCTTTTGACCCGTTAAATAATAGTTAGGCACTACTTCAGAGGGAGCTACTGTGTTTAGGGTCCCTGAAGGCCCTTGATTGTAGCGTCCCAAGCGCAGCGAGGGCGCTACACTTAGGCCCTGAGGGACCCTAAAGACAGTAGTTAACGACTGAGTGCAGCGCCTAACTAATTTAGAACCTAGCAACAGTACAACACAATCGGAGGGACTCTACATAAGAAGACCTGCCCTGAAGTACATATAGAATCCCTCCCTGAAGGACCTAAGAGATTTAAAGTCCCTCTGTCACAATACCAAACTACACCAGCTATGTTCTAAAACTAGATAAAATTGATTTTTTTAAATTTTGTCACAACGGTCGGTTTTCTCATAGCCAGTCACTATTTGCCCTCAGTCTTATCTGGATTTTATAAGGAGGCCTACTATAATAACATATGACGGCATGAAAATAGTGTTACTTAACATTGGTGGTTATTCTGTCTCGGAATGTTTGAATTCGTTTTCCCTCAAGTTTAGAACTGGCGGTCAAAAAAAACGTACTTCAATGTTACAATAACTGGCCTTACAAGATCCAAGTTATTTTTGATAGCCTACCATTTCTAGTAAATTGTTCAGATAAACTCATAGAGGATATGTCCAATATTTTTGCCACCATTGGCATTTTGGCTGGTTTACCCCAAGAGCACAGAGATGTCTAAACCACCTTGTGCAACTAATCAAGCTTTTTCGTGCAGGATTGTAACACTTGGTACATGTCCACATTTTCTCATGGCAAGTCATGTCCTTCTAAGTTCCTCCATCACAACAAGCCTCAAGACTACAGTTCACATTCTGACTCTAAACATTTCAATTCCAGGCAACCTCCTTACTCCAAACCACCCTTGCTCAACTTACCTGTCACTCATTCTCCCACCCTCATTCACACTCTTCCCATTCTCACACCTCCCATCATAACACCTCTCAGTCTCGCCCCAACTCTCTACTTAGGCGTGACCTTTGCACAGTCACTTGCTTTAAGTGTAACAGTATTGGCCATTATGCCAATAACTGCACTACCACTCCCACTCTGTCACACTCCCTCAGCAACTCTGCCCCATCTTCAACCACACCCACCCAAAATCAACCCGTTCCAGTCCCCAGAACCAATGCCAGACCAGTCAGGAAGGTTGAACTTAACAATTTACTACCTGCCCCAACCTTATACCTACTCTTTCCTCTTGTGATACCTTGCCTACCCCTATTTAATGAAGACTTAGTCACAGATGGTACTATTAACGGCGTACATGCACCCATCATTATTGATTCCGGAGCAAAGATTTCACTCATATCGGACGACTTTATTGACATTGATTACACTCCTGTTAAGTTTGCATCCATTTCAGGCATTTCACAAGTTGCCAAAGAAGTCCTTGTCTTTGAACTTCCCGTAGTACTCCCTACGCTTAGTGGTATCTGCCAACTTGCAGTTGATTCCAGACTAGCCCCCTGGAACTGTTCTCCTAGGCATAGACTTTGGCAAAGATAACATCATTTCTCTCATCAATCACATCAAATCCGAGCCCACACCTGTCCTAACAGTTACCCAAAATCTGATAGTGCTACCCATGTTACTGAGACATTGCACACTACTGAAGGTGCTACTCCTCTGTCATCAAATGACATTAGTGAGCCAGTTAACTGTGACTCTGCTGACACTCAACCAGCATGTGATGCCGTTGTTCCATGCCCATCCACCAATGTTCAGGGTGTGTAAGGCCCTGAGCAAGAGTTGATGGGTGGAGTTGAGTGTGTGGCTGAGAGTAACAGCCACGCCCGAAGGACCAGGGTGCCAAGGTTTGATGGCGGAAAGGAATACTGACTTTTCGCGTAACCTAATGGTTTACTACTAAATAATGAAATGGATGAAACATTAGCCCCCCTTTGGGAGCATGCTGAACACCACCAGGTCCCTGGTCAATAAACATGTAGTGAACTTTGAACTCGTGTCATTATAACCTTTTCTGTTGTCATCCCTTACCATACTACTTTGCACGTGTATCATTGTTACTGATCAGTCAGCATTTTGTATGAAGTATTAAAACTGAATACTATCGTTAGTTAGTGGTTAGCTAAGCCTTCTCTAATCGCTACAAACATTTCACATGGCCAAACCTTGTTTCAGACATTAGAAGACACATCAGTCATGTGACAAGTGCACACATTTTAACAAATCTGGTGCCCCAAAAGTATCCATGTTGGAGCCAGAAATCATCTCAGAGAGAGGAGAGAAACTTGCTTTAGATATAGTTGGACCTCTTCCCACCTCTAAACAGAAATACAGATTCATACTCACTTGCCTTGAGCTTGCTTCGGGTTTTCCAGTCGCCATCCCCCTCAAATCATACACTTCTGAAGACACCCCTAAAGCCATTCTATCTATCATTTCTATTTTGGGTCCACCCCTTGTCATTCTCGCAGATCAAGGTTCCAATTTTATGTCTCTCACTCTTTCGCACCTCAAAAAGCGTTTCAACATCTCGTCCATCTGTACCTCACCTTACCGTCCAGTCCAATGGATGCCTTGAAAGATTCCACTCCACACTATAAGCTATGATTTCAAAATGCATCTCACACAAACATGATTGGCCTATTGTCCTTGACCTCATTCTTTACTTTGCCAGAAATCTTCCTCACTCCCGCCATGGCTTTACACCCCATGAGCTTCTCTTTCCTTAAACCCTCACCATTCATCCTTTCCACATTCATCCATGACCTTGACAACATGCTTTCATGCCAAACTGTAAGATACGCCGCAGTGGAATCTAGGAAGCTCCGAATTCTACGAGTTAGCTACAACTAGTCACTGAATGCCAGTTACTATCTATCAATGTCAGAGTTGCAATTCAATTCTTCAATCACGTGAACGTACAATGACATCATAATGGTAAGAGTTCATGAATATGATTAACAAAGACAAAGTGTAAGTGTTGCTGAATAACAGTTCTAGTTCTTAGTTCCTGACATAAACACACTTTGTAAAGAAGTCTCTTTTGGCCAAACTCCCTTCTCACAGACTATCCAAAGAACCTCACTTGCTGCTAACTTTAAGATTGGTGATCTTGTTTATAAAAGAGCTCCAGGCATCAACAAGTGTTTGGATTTATCGTGGGATGGTCCTTACACCATCTCCTAATTGTTGCCCCCTGCAAACTGTTCCATTGTTCCCCAGGGGAAGAAAGTTAAACCCAAAGTAGTACATCTTTCACAGCTTAAGAAAGTTTTGCCTGTTCACAGATGCCTCATTGTGCCTGCTGAACATGTACAGGATGAATTTGACCCCCTAATAATGCACCCCTACCAGTTGACTATAGTCGCCTCAGCAGCAACAGCAGCTACAGTGTGTCCTGGATTCATTTCCATCAGTTTTCTCAGACTCACCAGGCATCACATCACTTGTCCATCACTCTATCTCTGTTACATCCACAACACCCATTTGGTCTCCCTCTTACACCATCTCTCTTGCACACCAAGAAGCCTTTAGGCTAGAAATTGAGAACTTGCTATCTCTCGGCATCATAGAACCTTCTTCATCCAAGTGATCAAGTCCACCTATGCCCGTCAAGAAAAAAGATGGTGGCATCAGAATTGTGATCGACTTTAGAAAACTTAACAGTATTACCATTCATGATCCTTTTACCACGCCATTCATTGATGACACCTTGGCCCGCTTGGGAATGCAACCTTCCTTTCTAAGATGGACCTATTAAAGGGTTTTCATCAGGTGCCCATGGCTGATGACTCTAAAGAATTGACTGCATTCACCTGTCTTCAGTGTAAATTTCAGTACAAAGTTATGCCATTTGGCCTAACCAATGCTCCTAGCACTTTCCAACAGCTATTGCAGACAGTTTTGAGAGGCCTAGAAGCATTCTCACTCCCTTATATTGATGATGTAATCATCTTTTCTACTTCCTTACAGATCATCTTTCCCACATTACTTCTGTTCTTTCCAGGCTTGCTGGAGCAGGCCTCACAGTGAAGCAATCTAAATGCTCCTGGTGTTTCAGGTCATTTGACTTCCTTGGCTTCCATGTTGGCTATGGAAAACTCTCCATCCCAGATACAAGAAATCACTCACATCTCAAAATATGTTATCCCTTCCACCAAATCTTCTCTCAAATCATTTCTTGGGCTCATCACTTTCTATTCTCGTTTTATTCCCGCCTTATCACATTACACTGCTGTTTTAAATTCTCACCTGACTAAGAACAGCCCAGACAAATTACACTATGACAACGACTTAATGACAACTTTTAATTCTATTATTAGTTCTGTATCATCCCATACTTTCCTGATTATTCGTAATGCTAATGATACTTTGAGTGTTTCATGGATGCTTCCTACAGTGGAGCTTGTGGATCTCTCTGTGTTTAAAGAGACTCTACCTGGATCCCATGTGCGTTTTACTCCCTCCAACTACTCCCAAGGAAAAAGAATTATTCTGTTATTGACCTAGAAGCTCTTGCCCTCCTGTCAACTATCACTCATTTCCATTTCTACCTATCTGGACGATTTTTCAAGGCATTCACTAATCACTTCCCTGACTGACATTATTGATGGTCATCCTCCTTCAGCACGTCTATGCAGATGGAAGCAGAAATTGGCAGACTATAACTTTATGTGAAAGGATCAGCAAATTCAGTTGCAGATGCCCTGTCCAGACAATCTGGGCCTTCCCACGAAGACCAGCAGCAGCACATTTCTGCAACCACTCCTTCTTCCTCAGTGTAGACGCCACCTCCTTCACCTCACACTTCAATTTTCGAAGGAGGGGAGATGTGGTAGAATACCTATCACATTCCTATAAACCACATTCCTGAACACTCCCACTAGAAACACTGAATACATCACATTATTATTAGATTATTAGCATGCCTTATTATTCTATTGTTTTCTGTACTAGTTAATTACTTATTCCATTTATCTCCCACTTCCCATTGCATCATTCCTTTCATGTCACCAGACTTTCATTGTGCATGCCCAGACTGGTTTTATATATTATAGCTGGTCTGAGCATGTGTTTCTCAGTGTCATGCTTGAGTACAACTACCAAACTTAACTCTTATGAACCTTCTGTTCTGCTTTAAACAGCAGCAGCTGGCTAGCTAAGGGCCTGTGAAAGGGTTGTGTAAGTGCTCTCAGACACTCTGGTGGCAGCCTACTTGATTCTCTCCCTGCTGCTTCCACCACAGTATAGTTTACATAATCATAAGTTTAGATAACTTAGCAGTTCAAGTTTCACTACATGTTTTCCAATGTGCTATAAAGTACACATTAGCACAAACAGATTTTCATTTCATGCAAGATTTGTGAGCGCACGATGTATCCAAAGTCATTGATGGTGTTTTTCCTCACTCACTTTATCTACTTCCATCAAAATTTTGCTCAGCCCTTTCTGAAGTCTGCTCTATTCAACAACTGGATTACTAGTACTACCAATCGCCAAAAGCCATCTATGGCTTTGTGCAAGAAAAAGTCTGATGTCTATTCAAACAATTATTGCATCAGAAATGAAACATTTGATTGTTTGGATATCCCAGGCTCAGTTGCGCTGTGTGATTACCATGGCAAAGTAAAGAGTATACTTCTTGTAACTGTGTCTCTTATGATAGAAACTCACGTGACTTAAAGGTAGGATATTGCATTTATACTTGCCACTTTAAAATGCTGCAGTATATAAATCTTCCGATCAATCCGTTGGATTGGAACAACCAGATATGTGGCAAATTCAACAGGAAAGGGTCTCTGTGTGGTCAATGTAAAGATAGCTACCTGTTTATTCTTATGATGTTACTTGTATCCCCATGCAATGACAATAGAGACTGGTGGAAATGTATTCTTATAGCTTTCCTTCCTCTTACAGTCTTTTTTGTAGTCATAGTGGCGTTCAAAATTAACATCCACTCTTCTTATCAACTTCTCTTGACATTGTGGTGGCGGAATACCCAATTCTTTTACTGATTATCACCTATGGATTAATATTGGCATACGGTAAAAAGGTCAAATTAATAATTATTTTGTGGAAACCTTTCAAAGAATTTTTGAGCATCTTTGAGAAGTCTTGGAGTTACAACACTTCCCTCATAGAAGTCCTTCTCTACATTCTACTTTCTTATGGGAATTAAGTGCATAAATGTATGCATTGATTTGCAGGTACCAGTTCAAATGTATCGATTGAGTTCTGACCATGCTACTTCTAGTATTCAAGTGTACTATGATGCGAGCTTGGACTATTTGAAGCACTCACATATTCCAATTGCTATTTTTGCCTTATTTATAATTATTTTTGTGGCACTTATTCCTGCTGTGCTTTTGTTGCTCTATCCTTTCAAGTTCTTTCATTACTTACTAAGGCATTTGCCTCAAGGCTGGAGATTATCAATAAAGATATTTGTTGATACGGTACAGTGTTGCTACAAGGATGGCACAGAGAAAGGCACGCGTGATTACAGGTGGTTGTCCAGCTTTGTATATGGCAGCCGCATAGCATTTGCTCTGCTATATGGATGGACTTTAGATGGCAGTTTCTTAATAATGGCTGCAATCATGCTCATGATTGTTGTTATGGTGCTCATTATATTGAATCCATACAGAGATCAATACAAGGAGCTGAATACCTCTACTACCATTTATATGACACTTCTAGCAAGTTTTTGCACAGCATGTGATATTTTTGATCGCTATATGCACCCAGAAGTTTTAACCTACATCTTCTTGTTCGTGACATGCATGGTGCCTCTGATATACACAATAGTACTATCACTACAAGCCATAGGCCACCACATGAAGACCTGCACTTCATGGGTTGCTTACTTGAATCGATCAAGACATATGTAATCAAAGTAACTGAGGAATAAAGTTGATTATTATTAGTTGTTTTTGTTGTTATTCTTTACATTGTGTATTCTCAATTGTATTGTTTAACTCATAATAATTTTAATATGATACAAAAGACCTATACTGAAACATTTACAACATTATGAAGTTACAATAATTGCAAATTATTCTCGTTCTAACATCCAATATTGTTAAAATAAACTTACCCCGACGGGTCAACTGAGGTCGAATTCAGTTTAAATTAACAATATTGGCTGTTAGAATGAGAAAAATTTGCAATTATTATAATTATTGCAGCTAAGAATGACTGAATCATTATGAAGTTTTAGAGAATCTGCTTGTTTTTTGCATCCAGGTTAGAACATAGCTTTAAAATAAGATATGCAGATAAAATGGCACCTTTAGAAGCGAGCAAATATGTAGTTAGCCTATGCGGCAGTGTGACTTCTCCTGAGTGCAAACAAAGAAGAACAGCTGAGTTGTATTCTCTCTCTTTATCTTAGTTTTTTTTAACAATAATATAACTGACTGTCACTCGGACTTGAGTCCAAAACCACTTGCGACTAGTACTACGTTTTAATCTCTTTTGCTTTCATGTTTTTTCTTGACAATTAAAAAGGTGTCTCCCATCTTTTTGTTGTGAAAAATATTTTCTAGACCTACATAAAAATTGATATAATTTGATTTGAATTAGCCAATGTTTGGACAGTGTATTGTTACCGCATTAGTGTGTTACATACATCCACCACAGGGCAAAAACTTGAATTTCCTGTAATCATGTATTTGGGACATTTCTTCGTGCTTTCACCACCTTTCCTGTATAAGATAGGGCTAAATGCCCTGCACTATAGGACACTTAGCCCTATCCATTGCAGGAAAGGTGATGTAAGCATGAAATGTCCTAAATAGTTTACTACACAAAATTCAAGTATTTGCCCTGTGCACATGATATGTTGCATTGGGCATATGTCAAAAGAATACATTTATATTTTACTATTGCCTAGTTGTTGATCATGAAGTACAGGACAGTTTGTTTAGTTAAGAATACATGTTATTTTATGAGCATATGAAAGTAAATCAATACATACATCCCGTTTGTCATAAAGAAATGTTGAAAACAAACTATAAGCTTGCAACAATGTACAAATTTGATCATACTCTCTATCTGTTATTCATTCCTATACAGTAAGAGACTGAGCATGTGCTAATGAAAGCTTTACTGGTATGTTTTGACAATAATGTTCAAGAATATTCATGCGCCATTATAAAGAGTAATACCCACAGACTAGTTTGAAAAATAGTCCAGCAGATAAGTGAAGATTTATGGGCGAATCGTGCCTTTGACGATACAAGCGTGAAATTTAGCACACATGGAGAGGACACCCTAAGGAAGATTTTTGGCTATAGGGCCATCGCACATTTCGCTCGCAACAAAAATGGCGGCTTTTTTAAAATGGCTGCCACCCAGTATCATTTTAACGGTAGCTCAGGTTGATTCTCTTGACTAATCCTACATTTTAAAAGATGGAAAATGCAGTGGTACTATTTACAAAATGCCAGGAACTGGCCGTGAAAATGGCTGCCATTTTCAAAATGGCTGCTATAACTTATTTTTTTGCCAAAATCTCAGATTCAAAAACCACCTAGCTTAATTAGCCATGGCAGCTGCTGACCTTGACATGACACCTATTAACATTTGCATTGACCACCCTGTGCTTGCAGCTGCAAGCTTCTAGCTAGCTGTTGCATCAGTTCTTATGTGCATCATGCACTGCATGCCTTGAAGGACAATGGCCAAACTGTACAAGGTTGTGGACCCTGATGAGCCTCAAACTTCAGGTCAGTGTTTAACAACAAACTGGGATTTGTGTTCTGTGTCAGGAAGAGACTGTTGAGATCCTGAAATGTCCAGCTATTTCAGCTCGTGGCACAGAGGGGGCAGGGTACAAGACCTTAGCGGAGAATCTTGAAGCATTTGACAGGATCAGTTGTTTGCCAGGAACCCTAAAACTATCAAGACTGGATGAGGGTATGGGTATCGAGGCAACATTCTGGCTTCACAAAGCCAAATGGCATGACTCTTGCAGACTACAATTTAACAAAACAAAACTTCAGAGGGCTGAGAAAAGGAAAATACCTGACGAACCTAATCCAGAACCAAATCCCCCCGTCTGAGCAGAGAACACGAACATCATTCAACAGAGACATGCTTCTTCTGTGGAAAATCTGCAGATGGGGATACACTGCGTAATGCATCAACTTTTGAGGTTGACATTCATGTGAGGCAGTGTGCCCTCAAGTTGCAGGACAAACCCCTTCTAGCCAAACTCAGTGCTGGAGATCTCATTGCCCAAGAGGCAAAGTACCACCCTCAGTGTCTTGCCTCTCTGTACAATAAAGCACGGGACACAAAAGAACCAGAATCTAGTGTGGATGATATTTACCATGGTATTGCGTTTGCTGGACTTGTCTCGTATATTGAGGAGGTGCGTATGGACAGTTTCATTGCACCAGTGTTCAAACTAATGGACCTGGTGAATCTCTATCGTACCAGGCAACAACTGGGAACGCACGTGACAGGCTGAAACTCGTAGCAAAAGAGGGAAGGGAGTTCGTAGACGTATTGAGCCACATAATGCCATTCCTGGAAACTGGCAGGAGTTTCTCCGTATTGATGACAACAAGGTTGAGCTGTTTTCCTTCTTAGCAACTTACATTTCAGCCCTTGACACTGGCAAGCAGATAATCACCACCCATCGTGCTGAAGTCATCTGTACTCGATCCCGAGATACATCAGGTCTTGCACCATGCTCCCATGAGGAGGCTGACACCCGCATCTTTCTGCACTTAGAAGATGCTGTGAAGGAAGGGTACACCAAAGTATCAGTACGGACAGTGGACACAGATGTACTAGTCCTTGCAGTGACAGCAGCCCAACGCCTCAACACCACTGAGCTGTGGGTTGCATTTGGAACAGGAAAACGTTTCCGGCATTTAGCAGCTCATGAGATGGCAAAGGCACTAGGTCCTGAGCGATGCATGGCCTTACCTATGTTTCATGCCTTTACTGGGTGTGACACTGTCATCTTTTTGTGGCAGGGGCAAGAAGACTGCGTGGGATACATGGATGAATTTTGATGAAATAACCACTGCCTTCTGTGACTTAGCTGCCACTCCAGATATCAGTGTCATCAATGATTGGATTGAGCCTCTGGAACGATTTGTGATATTGCTCTATGACGGCACTAGCAGCCAGGAATCAGTCAATCAGGCACGCAAGCAGCTGTTCACCCAGAAAGGTCCATCGATGGACTTCCCCCAACAAAGGCATCACTAGTACAGCACACAAAGAGGGCTGCCTACCAAGCTGGTCACTGCTGGGGATAATTAATGGTTGCAGCCCCTGAACTCCCATCTCCGGGTGACTGGGGGTGGAAGCGGAAGGACCCGTGCGGATGGGAAGTTCACTGGACAACCTACCAGAAGCAACCCAGGCATGTCGTGAACTCCTCAAGTGTGGGTGCAAGAAGGGGTGCAGCAAAGGAAGGTGCAAGTGTGCCAAAGCATCACTTCAGTGCACTGCCCTTTGCCACTGTGGTGGATCATGTTCTCAGAACTAACCAACATTATGAATTTTTTTTTTTTTAGTAGTTGCTAGCATGTTATGAAGAGTACCACTGCATTTCCCATCCTGTTAAAATGTAGGATTAGCCATCGGAGTCTTGTTTTCAAACCAACATGTCTCTAGAAATAATAATGGATGGCGGCCATTTTGAAAACGGCTGCCATTTTTGTTGCGAGCGAAATGTGCGATGGCCCTATAGCCAAAAATCTTTCCTAGGGTGTCCTCTCCATGTGTGCCAAATTTCACGCTTGTATCATCAAAGCCACGATTTTTTTATGTATCTGCTTGACTAAAAGGGAAATAGGGAAATATTTTCATAATTGTTTTTTTTTCTACTACAGGGTTTTATACAGGGATAGGGGTGCCCTGGGATTCTCCCCCCCCCCCCCCCCCCCCAGAATTTCATGAAAATGTTTATTCTGTGATTTTGTTGTTTGTATATATCTAATATTTGGTGAAGGTTCACTTCAGTAATTGACGTTCTTCAATTGAAATATGCATTAGTCTTCCAAGATTGATGTCACTAATCCTAGACCTGAGACAATTTTTAGTCAATCGGGTGTGGTTTCAGCAAAAGTGGGTGTGGTCAAGCAAACATGTGGCCTCATCTCCTTCCACTCCCCCCCCCCCCCCCCCCCCCCCCCCCCCCCCCCCCCCCCCCCCCCCGCCAGAAAATAATCCTGTATGAAACCCTGAGTATAAAACTCCCTGAGCTTGTTACAATGTTAGGGCTTGCAATCTATGACTTTGAGACTATATAATATTCTAAATTACTAGATGCTTCTTCGTGAAACAACTATATGTTGAGTCAGGTAAGGAAGAAAATCAAAGGGTCGTGGACTTCAATGGAAAAACCGCTACTGATTTATGCTATTAGTAGCCCCAGAAATACTTACAGTTTTCCTCTAGGCTCGTTCAAGGAGAAGTTTATGATATGGAGAAATTTGATTTTTTTTAATTTTTAAATTTTGGTCTGTTTCACTCTGATGATTAGAAATTGAATGTATAGCATCATTAGAGACTCCAAAACATAGACACACGCATATTGGAATAAGCTTGGCTGTAAATGGTAGATTTCACTGCCACCAGGAGAAAAACTGTAGTGATGAGTGCTTAGCTGTGTTATCACTCAAAGCTAGCCAGGTGAAGAACAGAGATAGTCTTTTTTAGAGCACACGATAAACTATTAAACTGCACGAACTAGCCACACAGTTCACACACTTACACTGTCTTATTCTCAAGGCCCTGTCAGATAAAAACACACAGTTTGTTAATACTTTTCAATTAGAGTGCTAGAAAAACATCTTAGGTTAATGGAAATATTTCTTATTGTCACTGGAGTACAAAAGATGCTAAAATTAATTTTTTGGTGCGTGTACTGTTTTTGACTTTGAGTATCAATTGGGAAGAGTAATTTTGATTTTCAGTTACACTGGTTAATGTAGTATCCAAAAATGTGTGATGAACCTGTCACAAAGGAATTCTTATTAGGATTTTAGATGCAATCTTTCAAATTGCCGACATGTTCAAGTGATGTAATATGCATTTTACCAAACATGTGATAAAAACTCATCAAACTAGACAGTTTTATTGATGATAGGCCTCTTTTTCTGAATATTAGAAAGAATATTTAAAGAATGATGTCCCTTGAATTAACTTCTTATGTACAAAATAGTATGATTTAAGTGTATTTTGAAACCAGGAAATTGTAAAATTGTTTTCTTTTTGTTGTTTTTAATATTAACACCAAGCTTTAATCAAAGTTGTATGTAATGAAATTAATCATTTGTGGTGTAAAGATATGCTATTAAAGTTCCATACTTGAAACATAAGAAACAACTTATTTTCTAAACCTAGGGTTATATCTGTGGTAGATATTATGTCTAAACTTGTGTCAATGATACTTCCTTCTGGTATCAGTTTCTACTGAAAATATCATGTGTATGTTATACAAGATTATCAGTAGCCACTGGGAAGTGCCACTGAACCTTCTGCTGACAATGATTGGGAATTGGCTCAAAGTTCAGTTTTGAGTCTAATGTGTTGCCAAACATAACTTTCCCATTCCAAGTATGCACAATAACCTGCTGCTATTCATGTTAAAATTGCAATCTGCAGTAGCATATCCATGTCTTATTATATATTATTGCATGATTTATTTAAACATTGCATGAGTGATAAATTTTGGGGAAAAGAAAAGAGCCCACAGTTTGTCATTGAACCACCCTATATTATTCACTTCTCTTTTGGTGAAAGTATACTGTTGATATTTTAAAACACGTTTATTGTTTAATTAAACTTTAATTGAAAAAATGTCTTTCAATAATAGCTAGCTACAGTAACTACTTGAGTAAATGTTGCATTCTGTTTTTCTAAACCAAAGACTGTTCAAATGATCACTACAGAGCTAAGTGGGCAAGGACAAAAATACAAAGTATTTACTGTAATAGAACCTTCAGCTTATATACGCGATAATAGGAATATGACCTTCCAATGTATTGGTAGCCATTGCATGTCCTGATTTCCATATTATCAGTTGTAGTGTAAGCCAAATTTGCTTCAGTAGTAGTACGAAAGTTACAGTCATATATATCATCACAGTAGTTTATGACATAATTATTGCCGACAAACTCGGGTATATTATCATCGTCAACATTTGTGCATTCATTTTCTAGTAATGCTAGTGACAAGAAGTGTTGTCTAGGAGATCCATGAGTGATACTAATACCAAGAACATATGATTCGTTTATGTCGGCTTCTGGATAAAATGCTTCACAACGAGTGTAGTAATAAACTAGCATCTGTATGCACAATCTGTTATATTTTATTCTATTATAGTTCGAAAATGAATTTAAAGTGACACATGAATTACCGTAAACATATGTACGATCACGTGTACGATCAAATGTTGATTCCTGGTTTATTGCTCTCGTCCAGCCACGCCTACCTCCAACACACACACTCTCCATCTCACAGTACGCCTGAAATAGTGAGCCATTGGAAGACCGTATCACATAGTAACCAGAAACAGATGAGGGAGAAGACTCTGCAAGTTCAGCACAGGAGGAATATACTGGTTTTCTGGAGGAGGACACAGTCACTGCTAATACAGCTATTAACAAAGCTATCAGCAAGAGAGCAAAACAAAAGCTTAAAACACATATTATAACTGTTTTTGCTGTAGACAAGGAAACAAGCTCAGATGTTTTCTTTGAAATATGCTTATCAATTTGTCTCTTGGTCTGTGCTTCTGAATATACAGGATTTGGAGTCATCTTTATTTCTTCTATGTCACAATAATCTGCCATTATTTATGCCAGTAGCTATGCCTAGTTTCTTATAAGACTTCCAATCTAGCCACTGCAATCACAAATGATAGCTACAGTCAATGTCGACAGGATAAGTTTTATAGCTAAATAGATAATTTGGGAAAAATAAAATAAAATATATTAATGATCTAAAGGGAATATTCTTGTATAGGCTGGAAAAAAATTGACAAATTATTACTTTTTTAGAAATTTCAATAAGATTTGGTTTCATCTTCATTTCCAGTATATACACGTACTCAAATATTTGTTTGGTATCAGTTTTAATTAAACCTCGTAGGGTGTCAATGCTTCCATTTGTGCTGAAGCATCAGTCAATCAATATCATTAGCATGAGATTAAAACTGATACAAAACAAACCCAACAGTCCTTATTCCAAGCATACAGCAAACCTGCTGCTCACGTCAAGATTGCAATCCACATCCACAGCAGCATAGCCATCCATATTGTCCAATTATGTGTTATTGCATAATTTATTTAAACATTGCATGAGAGATAATTTTTGGGGAAAGGAAGAGCCGACAGCTATGTCATTGAAGCACTAGGTATATTTCACTTATTATCTTTTGTACTAAGTTATAAAAGGTATGAAATTAATGAGTAAAGTATCAGTGTCACTTAGTTACTGTAATACTGAATTACCCAATATAGAGGATTAAATACATAGCTAGCTAATCTTTCAGTGATAAATGTCCTCTTAACAATGTTTAATGAATGGAGAAATGATTCTCTGTTGCAGCTGAAAAAGTTCGATTATGAGAAACATTACCAGAGATTGGGGGAAAAAGTAACTTGGGTATAGTATTTGTTATTCTGTGGCAGTAGATAATTAAATTATTCTAGGAGAGTAATAGTTTAGCAGGATTCTCCAGATGACTTGCTGGTTAAGAGCCTGAACTGATAGCTCTCTTATTACTTTAAACTTTCTCATTATGGACATACTGTAACAGAGGGGCCAGCAGAAACCTACAGCTGTTTTAATAAAAAAGCTCTAGCCTATAATATTATGTTTCAAAATGTTTTATGTCCTTCTTTGGTAAAAGAATTCTATAAGATGTTGTAAATGTTGACAGGATACAACTGATATATAGTTTTCTAATAGTTTAGAGCATACAAATGTTTCTGGTAATTTATGCGTCACTTTCAATTTGTTTTCTAATTATAATGGAGTAAATGCTAGTTTTTTTGTGATACTCGTTGTGAAGCATTTCATCCAGAAGCCGACATACAATAAATATTATGTTCTTGGTATCAGTATTACTCATGTATGTATCTCCTTGACAACACTTCTTGTCACTAGCATTATTAGAAAGTGATTGCACAAGGTCAAAGTACAAAATGACATACGTACGTCCAAACATATAAATAAACTAGTGTATTGTTGTTGTTGGTCTTCACTGTGTTGTGATTCTCTAGAATGGTATAGAATTTCTGAATATGATGGAATTTCACAGTTTTTAGTTTGAATAGTTTGGGGAGGATGATCTGAACAAAATATCAGAACTACTTCATTCTTTTTTCACATTTCTGCATTGAAAGGGTTTACAGCTAATAGAGAAGTTGGCTTTTTGGAGACACAAGGCAGACAGCACCAGTGGATATACTCCTAAATGTAACAATTGATAACCTAACACCTAAATGTTACAATTGATGACCTAACACAGTGGAATAGGAAGGTGGGATACTCTGGGGGCTGGAGCTCCCATAATTTTGGGACACAGTCTATCGAGGTGATTTCTCACATGAATACTTTTAACCCAAAAACAAACATTCCCTTGGAGCCCCTCTTTACCAAAATATCTTCTTGCACTACTATGACACATGCACAGCATTGACATACACACAAACTCAAGAAAACACACACACATAGACACACACAGATTGGGAAGAAGCTTGGCTGTATATTGTAGATTTCAGTGTCACCAGGAGAAAAACTGTAGTGATGAGTGCTTAGCTGTGTTATCACTCAAAGCTAGCCAGGTGAAGACCAGAGATAGTCTTTTTTTTAGAGCACACAGTATACACTACAACCATTCAACAGAAATTTCACAACAATATCTCTGACTCAGTCACAGTTTAAGTAACTGAGTAATAAAATGTGACTTAAATGACAAAAAATTTATTTTTTAATTTACATATTCGCTAAGCTACATGAAATAGTCACATAGTTCACACACTTACACTGGTATTATTAAGGCCATGTCAGATAACAATGCACAGTTTGTTAAATCTTTTCAATTGGTGTGCTACAAAAACATAGCTAATGGAAATATTTTCTTATGGCCACTAGAGTACAAAAGATGATAAAATTAATTTGGTGTGTGTACAAATTTGTGTATAATTAGTCCATGAGCCAATCACCCAAATTTGACTTTGATTATTAATTGGGGGAGAGTATTTCTCAGTTATACTGGTATTTTTATTATCCAAAAATGTGTGATAGATTTGTCACAAAGGTAGCTTACGGATGCAATCTGTCAAAATTGTCGACATGTTTTAGTTATATTGTGTGTAACAATGCATTTTCCAAACATGTGATAAAAACTCATTGAACTAGACAGTTTTATTGGTGTGATAGGTCTTTTTTCTGCATATTATAAAGGAATATTTATAGAAAAAAAAGTTCCTTTGAATTAACTTCTTATGTATCAATAATATGATTTAAATACATTTTGAAACTAGGAAATCATAAAATTGTTTTCTTTTAGTTGTGTTAATTAGCTTTAATTACAATTTTAAGAAATGAAATTAATTATTTGTGGTGTAAAGATATGCTATTAAAGTACATTAAACGTCTTTGCACTCTAAAGCTGGCTGGCTGTGCAGTGTGCACTTTCCAGTGACAGACAAACTCCTCATTTTTACCATTGATATGCTTACATTACCAACCCAAACTTTAAACCCAGGAGTAATAAACCAGCTGACTATAAACTTTCCTTTTTTTTTCCTGATATAGGTCAAGTATCAGAACTTCAAGTAACATGTAAAAATCTAACTAAGAATTAAAAAATAATACATCACTATTAAATTTTATAGCCACATCTATCTTGATTTCATGACTTTAGCCAGGGCCAAATAACTGCCAATTTAATTGCTGCTACAATATTATCATTACAAGAAAATAGAGCATAACATCAGTTTGAAAGTCTCAAAAAATATCCACTGAAGACCTTAGAACTTTTCAGTTCCTATTAGGACCTTTGGGAGCCCTTGTACGTTTTCCAGTGATTTTAACTTCCCCCACTTAGAAAAATGGACAACTTGGCAATAATTCTTCTCTCTATTTGATTAGTTTCTTTGCAAATAAAAAAGCTCAATTTTTACAATCAAAATTCCCCCTCCCTAAAAAAAACCCTATATGGAAGCCTGTTAACTACGTGCTCATTCATGAAACATAATGAAATAACTTCATTGCCATTTTTACATTGTAGTAAAAAGTGATAATTTATTTCTAAGAAACAACTTATTTTCTAATTCTAGGGTTATATCTATGGTAGATATCATGTCTAAACTTGTGTTAATACTTCCTTCTGGTATCAGTTTCTAAAATCTCAGACAAATAGCTATGAAGTGGAATTGGAAATTCACTGACATTCTTTATGGAAAATATCATGATTATGTTTGTTATACAAAATAATCAAGTAGCCATTGGGAAGTGCCACTGAACCTTCTGCTGACAATGATTGGGAATTGGCTCAAAGTGCAGTTTTGAGTCTAATGTGTTAACAAACATAACTTTCCCATACCATGTACGTACACACAATAACCTGCTGCTATTCATGTTAAAACTGCAATTCACAGTAGCATATCCTTGTCTTATTATAAATGCATGATTTATTTAAACATTGCATGAGCGATAATTTTTGGGGAAAAGAAAAGAGCCCACAGTTTGTCATTGAACCACCCTATACAGTCGAACCTCCGAACAACAGCCATGCATGGGGACGAACCCTTTGGCCTTTGTAGAGAGTTTGACCTTATTTCGGAGTTTTTTGGATTAGATGAAGATCTTGTGGACCCAGAATGAAAAGTGACGTGATTAAATACATTAAATGAATCAGACACGGATTCTTAAGACATTTAACAAAAAATAATAGGTCTAGTAATTGTAGGTAGTACATTAGTGGTAAAATATTGAGATGAATAAGTCTTAATTTGTAAGAAATATTATAATTATTTAAAATGTATTTAGTTGCACGCCGTTGAACTCTTTCCAATAAGATAATGTCTTGTATTTTGTTGGGATACCATAGCTGGGAACAGTAGGTCAGCTGAGATCTTACAAGTGATAAATAGAGGTACTTCTTAATGTTAATGGGTGATGTGCAAGGAATTGTTCGCCTAATTAAATACAGAGACCGATAAGCTTTGCTGCATATTTCTTTGATGTGGACAGACCAAGATAAACTATATATCAGAGATTAAAATACCTAAATCTTTCTGTTGAGTCACTGTTTTAATTGTATCATTACCAATGGTGTAATTGTTGTTAGTAGATGATGATAGGGAGACGTTCATGTATGCACATTTAGAAGTATTTAAAGAAAGTTTTCAAGATTGACACCATGACAATAAATTGTCAAGATCCTTTTGAAGAGCTAAATTCTCACTTGCAGAGTTTAGAGAGGCAATAAGTTTGGCATCATCAGCAAATAAAAACACAGACGAAAAAGAGCAGAGAGACGGTATGTCGTTAACATAAATAAGAAAAAGCAGAGGTCCAAGTACACTACCTTGAGGTAAACCTGATTTGACAGGAAGTAAGTCAGATTTACACCCTTCAACCTCAACAAAATGCTTTCTATTTTGTTAGTAATCTTTGAAAAGTAACCAAAGAGGACCAGTAATGCCAGTTAGCCAAAGTTTATACAGAAGTTCATTGTGGGGGACTGAATCAAAGGCTTTGGCAAAATCAAGAAACACAATTTCAGTGTGTCGCTTTGACTCCACAGAATTGAAAACTGAAGTATAGCTATGATAGAAGAAGTTGTTGAAGAGTGGATCTATTTCTGATAAAACCAAATTGTGTCTTTGAAATTTTTGGATATATAAAATCTATTATCTTAGAGTAGACTATTAATTCTAGTACTTTATGAAGAATGTTTAGGAGAGAAATAGGCCTGTAGTTGCTAACTTCAGATACACTTCCTTTCTTGTGGAGAGGAAATAATTTGTGTACCTTCCAGTCAGCTGGAATGGAATGAGATTCCATAATGACAGTAAAGAGAAGAGAAACTGTATGTGCAAGTGAAGATGCGCAGAATTTGTAAATATATGGGAACGTAAGTTTAGCTTAGTGATATACGATATTGATGAATGTCTTCAAGGCACTTCACATCAGGTTAGGTTAGACGGTGATCAAAAGCAAGTGATATCAGTATTATCTTCACTCATGCCTGATATCTCTAAGCTTTCTGTTAGAGATTGCACGAGAATGGGTAAATATAGCCCCTCTCATGTAAGGCCTCGACCTCTACTTGTGAAGTTGTTGAGAACAACTGAAGTGTCTGTAATCCTATCCAACCGAAGTAAATTGACCATTAAAGGAGAGAAAGTCTTTGATTTCCTCTGGGGCAAACCCAAAGGACATTAAAGGTAAAAGCAACAAGCTTCAACACACGCTGTGGTCCAAGGAGAGAGAGTGAACAAAGGCGCCGGTTATGGCCTGGAAGTGCCCTGTATCTACCGTGTGTTCGGCCCACCTGTTTATGTCTGCCGAATGAGAGAACTAGTTAATAGAGGGACATCTGTAATGAATGTAAAATTAGTATTAGCATTCATTTAGTATTATGTCTTTTATTAAATTGAAAGGCACACAAGTCATAAATTAGTTAGGCGTGGCAAGCTAAAATTGAAAGGCTAGGCAAAATGGAGGCATCAATAAGTTGGGTGTGGCTAACTGGCCGTCCCAAGAAGTAAATTTTGTACAAGACATTACATTTTGGGGCACACAACTTGGCCGTTGTCCGGAGTAGAGAGTCAGCCGTTACTTGGAGTCAAAAAATCCATTACATACATGCAGAAAATACTCCGTTCCCAATTGTCTGACCGTTGTTGAGAGTCTGACCGCTTCTAGGAGTCCCGTTGTAGGGAGGTTCGACTGTATTATTCACTTCTCTTTGGTGAAAGTATATTGTTGATAGTATACATTTTACAACACGTTTATTGTTCAACTAAACTTTAATTGTAATTTCTTTCAATAATAGCTAGCTACAGTAACTACTTGAGTCAATGTTGCATTCTGTTTTTCTAAACCAAAAACTGTTCAAATGATCACTACAGAGCTAAGTGGGCAAGGACAAATACATTAAGTATTTACTGTAATAGAACCTTCAGCTTATATATGCCATACACAGTAAAAAAAAATGGGGTGTAACGGTACACCCTTACTATGTAATGGAACACCCTATTAAACAGGGGTGTTATGGTACACTCTATGGTGCACCATAACACCCTACTATAAAGTAGGTGTTTAATGAAGCACCTTATAGTGTACCATAACACCCTATGATGTATCACAACACTTTATAGTATACTCCTAAATCCTGGTGAGAGCAACTTGTAAAAGCAGTCTAAGGAAAACCTTTTTGTTATTATGATTGAATTTTGTCAATTTCTTTGATTTACTGAGTCACACTCATACCATTTGTTTATCACACACAGCCACCAGTCTTTAAAATATATTTGAAGTTCTTGCCAAAATGCTACATACCTATACCATAGAGACTATTATAAAATAATTAAATGCCACTTATCCCTTTTTATTTCTGTGCTTTATCTTTTGTCTTGTATATCTGAGGACCTTGTACCCAACGTGCATATATTGAATTAGGAAAGATCGTCAAGTAAAATAAAGCCTTGATACACTTCCTTAATAGAGTTTTACCTGTAATGACCACCTGATGTCACTATAATTTTATTTGGGTTGTTCTAAATAAATTCTCACTAATAATGTTTATACATTACATTTTGAAGGGAAAAAAACAAAAACAAAAAACTATACATGATCAACAAGTGAAGGTTCAACAATAGAAGATGACTTGAGAACAGATCTTCACTCTTCCATGATGGCACACATTCTCTACATCACATACAACACAATCTATAAGTTTTGTTGCAAGCACAGAAATATCAGATTTTCTTTCCACAAGCAGTTATACCCAGCCTAGCCATAGATAAGTATTGCTAGATATTTTAGGGGAAAATATAGGCTACTGGAAGCAACGAGAAATGTTAGAAATATTAGCAACTTTTTAAACATATTAATTTTGTTTGAGACTTAGCTAGCTGGTTTGCTGAGCTTTTCATTTTTCCTTAAACAAAGTGTAGAAATTCAAAATTTAGAATATGTTTAGAATTAACCAGGGCCCCAGAATATTCAGGGTTACGCATTCAATATATAATGATAATGTTATCTTGACTTCTTGCTGAAATCTGTTATTTATTTGCATACTTACTGTCCCTTTACCAGATATGAACATAACCATACAAATCTGGTAAGAATAAGCAGGTTAACTAAATAGAAAGTATCTGTATCATTGCTTGGGCTCATAGACAGTGTGTGTGTGTGTTTGTGTGCGTGCGTGCATGTCGTGACTTTAACACATTTAGCTGCATTTAACTTACCACATCAAACATATCAGTTAGGCCCATTGTCAGAAAGTACTTCACCTACACAAACATGAACACATACACATGCCACATAAATGCATACATATCTCCACAGGCACACGTGTAATGGGTAAAAAGTGGTATGTAACAAGATATGTTAGACTGCACTGTTACTACAGTGTGATTTAGGAAAACAGGACCAGAGAGAAGTGAAACTACTGCCAAAGAGCGAACATGACGTATCGTGATTTTATTATCCAGCCTCTACTTTTATTTAACTTCTAATGGGATCCAAGGTGTTTGAAGTTACAGAAGGAACTGTGATAGAACAACTGCAGAGATGAGTGAAACTAAGACAACTGATTTTATTCAACAGACACTTATTAAGCATTTGTCAAAAAAAATCCAATTATTTTTAAATACTAATGAATTTTGTAAATATCACAGGTTCTAGCTGTTGTTTTTTTTAATATCGAATCCTCATAAATGTTGCACAACAAATTTTAAATTTAAAGGTATGTTTGGTAAGGGTCAACAAATGCACATTTCAATCTTACAGCCCTGCCTAGAAAAGTAATATGGTATTGCTAGCTTGTAAAGAGAGCTAGCCAGGCAACCACTGCTTTGATCATCAACTCAAGGACAAAATATCAATGCTAAATAAACAGCTAATAGCACTGCAAATCTAATACATGTTAGGATGCTGGCAAACTATTAGCAAATAATAGCATGGTTAGTCGTATGATGCATCACCTCATTCTAATTACCTTACTCATGCTATTAATCCTGACTACCTTAGTTACTCATGTTCAATACAAACTCACATATTATTCTATTTCACCTCTTGCTGTCACTGAGATCACAACAAATCTCTTCATCAAGATCACAGATTCCTACATGATTACACATACAAAGTATACCTATAACACTGGATACATTTCTATAATATTACAGGGCTTCAAGGATATAAACTCTGCTCTATACCATATTCTAATTACAGCACCACTCTAATAGTAGCACCATTTCGCGGTAATATTTTCTTCCTAGTTCTATTACAAACTAAACTGCAATTTGGAATTATTCTGTGGTGCTTAGCCAAATATGTACGGACTCATGGCATACATAGATTTGTGGGACTATCTTCTACCTCTATCTGGGCTGAAACTACTGCTTTTTATGAAAGGGAAGCAGAGAAGATGAAATTCAGTGCTGGTCCTCCAAAATTGCCATCACTGCGCGAAGATGTGACAATGTACTGATCACTTGCCGAGGTCACAGGTCCAACTCCATCCTAATTGCTAAGCTCAGACCTAATTTTAGAACCAGCTCAAACCAACAATTAATGTTCTGTTCTAATAATAGACTATTTCAGAATCTGAATTATTTTGGTGCTGTAATTAGAATAACTATGATACATTCTATCAGTACATCAGTGTCATGATTTTGCAAACCATTATTTAGAAGCATAGAGTGTACACTTTCTGACATTCACATGCACAGATATATTTAGGCGAACTTGTAATCATAAAGCTTCTGTTCTCATCAAGTTGAAATCAGCTAAATATGCAATGTGCAGGTGGCTGATAACCCCACCATATTATGGTAAGCCCAAATCTGACTTAGGTTGCTATTACCAAACAACACTTGTATGAATACCTTTCACTTACGTCGACGAGACATCTTTAGACTGATTAGACTAAACATTTCTTCTGCTTCTGCCCTCTACACAGCCAAAGCCAAGAATAAAATTACTTTTGGTAAAGGGATAAAGCTTAACTTTTAATGGGATAAAGCTTAACTTTTAATGGGAGGGTAAAGGGTATCTTTATCCTAAATCCCTTGATACTTGATGGGTGGGGTAAAGGGTTTTTGTCCTAAAAAGAGTGTCTATTATTGGATCGTGATGTAAGTGGCGGCAGAGAGCAAGATTCTACAAAATGAAAACGCGGACACACAACAAGACATTGATTGAGCTAGCTTGAGATATGGGTACTTTGTGTGAAGGTAGATAACCAATTTTATAGATAGCGATAAGCTCGAGAGCACTGGTGTGATATTGGTTGATAATCAGAACTTCAATAACATTTTTATCTGATGATAACTGCAGTGTTCCTTTTATATGTGATCTCTTCAACTTTAGCCCCATCAGGGATTGATACAGGATTTTTATTTGAGGGGTAAAGCTTTAAGTATGGAAATGAGACATTTAGTACAGTTAAACTGACCTACCAATTGGATAAACGTTGATCTTTTTTCTTTCTTTTTTCATATTCAAGTAGTCATTTTTTTCGGGCTTTGATTTTTTTTAAATCTCCTTGTGGAGTATGATATTGTGAAAAGGTTTCATGGCTAGTATTGAGTACTGCATATTCTCTGACTTCACTTTTTTTTTTTTTTTTGCTTTTGTCTTATTTCATGTATTTTCAGCACAGAAGCTACTACTACTACACCAACACAAACAACCCACTAAAAGGGGACGCTGTAAGACGCACTCCCATTTGTCAGCTGCTGGTAAAGGAACAGCACTCATTGAGTGAGCCAGGGAGGAAAGAACAACACAAGACAACTCAGGTAATAATAATGAGAAATTTCACAAAGAGAAAGTAAAGGTGCCAATTTGGAAACATAGCAATTAGAGTTGATGGGCATGATAAAACAGGCGAGAGTGTTACATGTAGGTCACACATAAGCATCATCGGGAATTTACATATTGGCAGGGTTTCATACTGGATTTTTTGCTGAGGGGAGACTTCAAGTATGCTAAGCCACACTCATTTTTGTACTTGGATAGGTGAAGACGAGAACTCGGTGTGTACATTGTGTTGTAATGACTGCTAGAGGGTACTGTTGTGTATGTATTCTATGGCTAGTACTGAGTACAGCATATTTTAAGAAAGAGTGTGATTATGATTATTTTTCTTGAGGGGGTGGGAGGGGGGGAGACTTTCACTTAGAGAATATTCTTCCTTCCCCAGCTCCCTGTATGCCTATACAAAACTCTTGTATTCGGAGGTGCTACATCCACATACATTTCATACAGTTGGTTAATTTTTGATAATACAGGTCATTATATGTGACCGTCTACAGGAAAATCAGGCACAACATGGCGTGTGTAAATGTCAGGGAAAAGGTTGGTCGAATTCTTAAAATTGCATTAAATAAGCTAACGGAAGGGAACGGTTATGTAGAATGTATTGAGAACCACTTAAGCTATGACTATAACACTTGGAAACTCAATATCTAGATGCTGACGACTCAGTGCAAAAAAAAAAAAATTTTATTATTATTTTTTTTTTTTGATGGAGGCCACATTGGGCGTGATTTTTCTGTAGACGTGTTGTACCCACTGGACCAGTAGTGATGTGGTTGTTCTGCAGCATATAGAGAAGTGTTGTACCCACTGGACCAGTAGTGATGTGGTTGTTCTGCAGCATATAGAGAAGTGTTGTACCCACTGGACCAGTAGTGATGTGGTTGTTCTGCAGCTTTGTTAGACGCTCAGCGTATAGCACACAGTATCAATGTTTAGCTTCATATTCATAGTCCAGTGATGAACAATCAGTCAGGCTTAAATTTAAACAAGATGTCCTACCCCTCCCCCTGTTACTAAATGTTTTCTCTCCTTCCTTCTTCATCCTCCCCGCTCACCCCACCCAATTCTCTGTTTCTCCTCCCTTCCATCCGCTTTTATTCAGTCTTCTTTTTTTTTTTTTCTTTTTTTTTTATATGGGAATGACTTCAAATTTGGAACAGTGGTTGACTAATGCAGTGCAGGGATTCATACAAGATTTTTCACTTGAGGGAGTCGATTAAAAGAATGAGAAGTATTTGGAAGTATAATTTAACTGGCGTACAAGTTATAAGAACTGCTGGAGTATACTATTGTAAAATGTATTCATGTTCAGTATTGAATACAGCATGCATTATCAAAAGTATGATTAGAAATATTTGCTGGGGGTAGGGGGGGGGTGGTATCTACTGTATGAATTCCTGCTATTGTTCTGTTACTTCACTTGTAATTGCTGTGAGGAAATTTTTCCCTAAAATGACCTAGGAAAACTTTTAGCTGTGATTGGTAAATAGTGTGGGTTAATTACAAGCCCACATAAACTCACATTTCTGTCTATAGTGTATTGTATACTTAGTAGACTAATTGTATACAACAATTTAGTGTTTCATGTTCACTGCAGGCCACCAGGTTTTTGTCCAGTAGTGATGTGTTGCCTCACGATGTACATCGCCCAAGGTGACAGTAAAAATGCTACCCAGTGTTTTGAGAAGGTTCTGGCAGCTAAGCCTAGCAACTATGAAATGGGATTTAAAGGTGGGTGTGCTCAATGCATTAGTATCCTGGAACAAGGAGATTTAATGGTGGGTGTGGTCAATGCATTAGTATCCTGGAACATGGAGATTTAATGGTGGGTGTGGTCAATGCATTAGTATCCTGGAACAGGGAGATTTAATGGTGGGTGTGGTCAATGCATTAGTATCCTGGAACAGGGGGATTTAATGGTAGGTGTGGTCAATGCAATATAGAACTGGGCAGTGTCCTGATGCAGGGGAATGTATAGGTGGGTGTGGTAAGTCATTTGTTTAGCTCCAGTCCATAGTTGGTGGTCATATATGGCGGGTAAACCAACCAACCATATAATATGAAATTTTGCTCAGCATCTCATGAGAACTGAATTGTAACCATGTGTTGGGTTTACTTTGATAGAGCATTTTTGCAATTTCTTTATAACTTACTGCTGATGAATGCCACTATTCAATAGTGGCTATTAATTCAAGAGTTGTTATTAATGTTGACCAAGTGGACTATAGAGTACATGAATTTACTCCTACATTTGGAAGTCCTATAGTGGTCTAATGCACTATGTGGAATCAGTAATATTTGTCTGCAGCTACATACTTGTGACTGAGTATCACTGTCCATCCTAACATCCACATGAGATGTAAAAAAAAAAAATACAGAAATAAATCATAGCCAGTCATGATAGAGAATAAACAACACGGATCGGTAATTTTGCTAAAAGTTCAAGGTATAGGCAGCCACCACTGTAGTGAAAGGATTGATGAGTATATTTGGTATTCCATAAGCTGAGGTCACATTTCTGTTTGTGAATATTTTACCTTTAATTCATTGCAGGATTAGTCTTGTTTATTTAGACTACAACTCTAGTACAGTGTTCTCTGATGTTCTCATCTGTTATCATGGCAAGAAATAATGTTTTTTTTTTATTATTATTATTATTATTATTTTAGGTTCTGGCATCAATCCAGTCTCTGATCTTGGTCCCAGAGCCGGTTACAATGCACCAGGATATGAACAATTCAGAGGGAAACTCCCTAAGGAGAACAAAGTCACTAGCCTACAACTCAAAAGTTTATGGGGCAATCATCCAGTTGGCCATGAAGGTACAAACTTGCAACAACAAAAAAAAAAAAGTTATTTCATATATCAGATGCCGCTCTCCAATAGTTGCTGCCCTCTAATTCAGCCACATATATTCTTGCCTTAGTAGTATAACTCGCTGCCCTTGAATAGTTGAACATGCCCACAAATACTGAGATGATTAAACTACCAGTGCCGAGTACTTTAAATAAATTCTACATTTTTATAAAAGAATAATAATAAAATGTCTGTAACACAGCAATGACTAGCAAACAATCAAGTCACATTGTTGTTATGGATTGTGTAACGTCGCCTTCAAATTGTTGCCATAGACCCGTGTAGAGAAACTGAAATAGTAGGTGTGGCATCCGATTGAGGAAATATAGTATGTAATGTTTGTAGGGTTTGTTTTGTATTTGTTTTATTTATTTTATTTTTTGATTGGTTTTTTTTTTTTTTTTTGTTGGTATTTTGATTGTTTTTAGCCTGAATACCACATTTAGAGCAAGTAGCTTTATGTACATTAATGTTATATCTTATGAGTAATTCTGCAGCATTTCATCTTGCATAAAGCTCAGTGTGACGTGTAGAAGAAGGATCTGGAATACATACATATTTACATGTAACACACATACGGCCTATAATGCGGAGAAGTTTTAAAAAAGGAAGAAAAAACTATCTGTCTGGTATAAACTTGCTTGCATTTGAATAATTTGTACTAGCAAGCTAAAGCTTATTTATGTCTTAGCTCTGAATAGTAATAATAACTAGTGGTGCACTCAAGTACGCATTGATGGTGAGCGAGCTAGCAGCAAATTACTTGGTAGAATCTTTGTTACCTTGTACCACCTTTATGATATTAAGCAAAAAGAAACAGCTCTTTCTTTTATTATCTCTATGCAGGAGAGTCCTCCTGTGTTCGGCACACTCCAGAGTAAACGGCAACTAACCACGATTTATTTTTATTTTTATTTTTTTATTTTTTATTTTTTGATTTTAAAATTTTATTTAGCAGTTTGAAATATTTTACAATGTTAAATGATATAATATGAGGACAAACTAATAGTATGATAGTGGTGGATTATTTTAGTGACTAAGTTTTATAAAGTTTAATAGTGAATCAGGTAACTTTGAAGGATGATCTATTTCAAAAATAATATAGTGGTGAAAAATAATAAAATGGAACTTAATGATTTCATGTACTGTATTTCAAAGTTAAAATACGCTCCAATAAGGTCTAATAAATAAGTTCAATAAACATTGTAAGTACTTACTATAACATGTTTGTATAAAACTAATATTGGTGTACACGTATAATGCATATATTATCTACGGCACAATCATTGTATGTATTGTTTGGAGTATGTACTGACAACTTAGTTTAGACATTGAAAAAATATACTGTGTGTTGTTTCATTGGTTACAAAATTATCTATTACACTTTCAGAATTTCCGTTATCCAGCATAAAGTTCGCCAGCTCAGTGCACGACAATCCTTCCATTGTTAGTTGCTGTAAGTGCAATATTCTGTCAGCTTTCAAGTCAATCCTTATATAGGCCGAGTATGCCTGTGATCATGTGATCACTGAAACTGTGTTAGCCGGGAGCGCTATTGGCTCCCATAAGTCAAATTCAAATCTATTTAGCCAAAAGTCTACAAGAGGTTTCAGGTTTTTTTAAATGGGGAGAGAGCTATTGGCTCCCACCAAGGTCAAAATTCAAATCTATTTATTATTGTTGTTGTTGTTAATATTATTATTATTATTATAATCATTATTATGATTATGATTATGATGATGATTATGATTATTATTATGATTTTTATTATGATTATTATTTTATTATTATTACTATTATTATGATATTATTATTATAATCATTATTATTATTATTATAATCATTATGATTATTATTATGATTATTATCATGATTATTATTTTTTATTATGATTATTATTATGATTATTATTATTACTATTATTATTATTATCATCATTATTATTATTATGATTATGATTATTATCATGATTATTATTATTATTATTATGATTACTAGTATTATTATTATTAATAATATTATTATCATAATTATTATTATCATAATTATTATTATTATTATTAACATAATTATTATTATTATTATTACTGTTATCATCATTGTGTTATTGTTGTTGTTGTTGTTATTATTATTATTATTAGTATTTTTTTTATTTTTTTTATTATTGCTATCATCTGGAGAAAACTATTTGCTACCAAAGTCTTAGAGAAATTTGCTCGCCATCTTGTGAAAACGTACTATGTACTAGACGTACGACATGACAATTTTCAGATACTTTGTTTCAATTTACCATTGAACTACAGTTCGTCCAGCTTAAAGAGTAGAAAGTACAGATCTCAAAACTTAGACTAGTTGCAATCACAATAAGCTTAGCCATACCTTTTTTGTGTTGTTAGATCCCAATCCACTCGAAACTAAGTCATATAAAACAGCATAAGTATAAGAACTACGCTATCTCCATAGACATTCCATACATTAAGCGCCATTTTTTTTGACGTCACAAATTCGTCCGTCCTACGTCACAACTCGTAGTTAAACTTGAGCCGCGCCCTCACACGGCAGCTCCTATTCGGGAACTTCCCTTATTTAAGGGTGCCCTGCCACCGGAAACCGAGGCGCGTAACCGCATATTGACTGTTTTTGCTATGTCTATATATTTCTTTTTCTGTGTACTGTGGGCTTACTTTGTTGTTACAGGTGGAATGAGCACCAATAGAGGACTCCAGCAAGCCAAATTTGAAGAATGAAGACCCGCCTGGGACGGAGATACAGCTCTGCACACTGGCTGCTATTCAGAGTTATTTCGAAGCGGCCGAAAGAGCTACTGCGCTCATTTTTTTTCCAGAGGTAGCCTGAGGGCTTCTTCGCAACATTACAGAGCCATATTTCTAATATCTATATTCTTTTTTTTTTGTAAACTAAAATTTCATGCCGTTTTACTCGTGCGTTATTCTAAAAAAACTCTCTGTAACTTTATTCTAAGGGGGGTATTTTGCTTGTGCGCAAAATTTGGATTCAATTCAGTAATCCAGTTCCACGAAATATCAATTTTTATTTTCAAGTTGACAACTGATTCGCAATTTCACCCCGCCCCCCATAACGTTGAGCTCCGCGAACGCACAATTTATTTGGTAAGATAATCAATTAACTTGTGACAGCTCTAAAAAGAGCCCATTTGTAAACAATAATAAGAAATACAAATGAGCCGTGAGATGGCCGTTGTAACTTTGGAAATAGTTAGCCCCTCGAGCAAAAGTGATGGCGTATTCCCGATGTTGCTTGGAGTTGGTTGCTCATTAGTGGGAGCGGGTACTTCAGCACAAGATTTAGACTTGTAGGCGATAGGGCTGAAGAGTATAGCGGTAGCAATCCCGGTGGGTTGGCTGAGGACACCATCCGCACCATCACCATCATCAGCAGGGCCATCGAGAATCGCTGCGGCACTTCTGACTCCACCCCAACTACCAGTCACCTGTTTGGCCGCGTGGCAATTGCTTTATGGCGGGGCAATGCATCGCTGTGGCTCCACCGTCTCCCCACCATACCCCCCTCCCTGGACGGTGTAGCCTGAACTTTTTGTATATTTATTGTCTTTTTCTTTAACCAGTTGTAAAAAAAATGGAAAGAACTGAAGTGCGCAGCGGAGTCTCAATACAAGGTTGGTGGAATTGTCGGAGCTGGTACCGGTCAGGGTGGAGTTGGTCATGGTTGAGACAGAGTTTTAAGCTGCTCCAATGGCTTCACAAGTACAGCTTCATTCCCCTGCAAGTATAATAGAAGGATGTTATTCGAAATGACTGTCTCAGACTAGTACACTACATACAAGTTATAGCTCAGAGACCGTTTGCGTCCACGGCAGGTGTAGTGGAACGTACCGAGGTCACGACAGGTTTAGTGGAACGTACCGAGGTTACCGGCGTAAGAGGGGTAAGAGGAAGGCGGGGTTTGAGGTTAGCTGCCCCACTGCGTACGCATGCGCAAGGGGCACAGGTGCTAGTCAAATAGAAAGGACCTCGTGGACTAACCGCAGTCTGAACTTAAGTAACAAAGACCGAAAATGGAGAACCGCGGAGGAAAGGCCACCAGGTCCGCCAAGGTACCCTCAGGGGAGCCCTCAGAGGATGAATCGGCCGCGAAGAGGAGGAGAACGGACGTACCCAGAGAGGAGGATCAGGGATCCGGAATGCCTTCCATCTCCGCGGAGGAGTTCCGTGAGGGGGTAGAGGTGATGCGAAGGGCCACGACCATGTTGGCCAAGTTACAGAACAAGGAGGCCGGAGACGCCGACGTGAGCGGCTCCGCGGAAAGTGGTAGGTCCAGTTGGACGTGGTAGGGTTAGATGGGGAGTCTCGAGAGGGGGTAGTCAGGGACGTATGGGGGGGGGGAGTAGACTGGAGGTGCTACAGCAAACGTTCCTGGCTCATCTCCGTATCACTGGGATACGTGACTAACCGAGTCCAGCGGGCTTTGTGATAGCGTCCAGTGGGCGCCTGTTGGGGAGTGGGGAGTGGGTTCCCAAAGTATAATAAAAAAGAGAGAGAGAGAGAGGGTGTAGAGAGTGATGGCTAGTGAAGAGAGGAGGACAGGAGGGACATGCCTGTCGGAAAAGCAAGTTAGCAGGGGGTAGGGGCCGGGGGGGGGGAGGGAGGAGATGGGTGGGTGCATACAGCTAGGGTGGAGGGGGGGGTGGGGTACGCACTACACTCATGCATAAGGAGGAAAGGAGTCACCGGTGTCTTGGGGACGGGAAGGTACGCTTGTGACAGGCGGTCCCTGCAAGGTGCTCCGCCAAGAAACAGGGTGTGGGCCACGCTCCATGGTGGTGGTGGGAGAGCCTGTGGCCGAATGGGCGCACCCCGCGAGGGGCGTGTCGCCGGAATCTAGGTGGGTCAGCCTGGGCTTGGGCCCGAGAGGGAAAGGGCTGACGGAAGTCATGGGCCTTGGGGCCGGATTTGCTGGCTACGGCCGGGGGGAGGGGGCAGACGTGTGGGATCAGAGGGGGGCATGTCATGTTCATGCCGGCTGATCTGTGTCTGCAGGTGTGGGACCCTCTATGGTGGCGAGGGCAAAGGAAGTGGGCGCCGTGTCCCTGCCGATAGCAAGGGAGGAGAATGAGGCCCCAGCGTTGGAAAGACTGCTGTGCAGCATCAAGGACAAGGCGTCCGGAGGACAGGAGGCCGGCAGGGGGCAAAAAACAGTGCACCTTGTGAAGAACGTGCAGCCCCTGCCGCTCCGAACGGTGGAGGCGATTCGGGAGGGCGTATTTGTCGATTTCGCCTGGTTTCCCGTCCTGGACGAGGGTCCGTCGGACGGGGACTGGAAGGATGGCGGAGGAGACGTGGAAGGAAGGTTCGGCGGCTCCTCGGAGCGCCGGAGGAAGGAGCGAAAGGAGGTACCCGACCTGAACATGTGGAGCACCTGCTTCTCACTGTTTCAGGTCGCCTGGGCCATGGACGATCCTAATATGTGGGTGCCCCTGACTGGGTACAGGGAGTCAATATTCAGGCTGGCCAGGAGACACCCGTGGGGACAAGTGGCCCGCTATGACCGCCGTTTTCGGCAGGAAGCAGCTGGGCGTAAAGATGTGAAGTGGGAGAAGGAAAAGGTGTCCCTCGTGATGGAGATCATGGGGGTGTCTACACCTAACAGAGGAGAGACCCGTCAGGGTGGAAGTGGGAGCGGAAGTGGCAGTGGGGCAGCTCCCAGGAGGGGTGATCCCAGGAGGAGAGGAGCCTGCTTCCGCTTTAATAAAGCCGAAGGCAATTGCACGTTTCCATCGTGCAGATTCCTCCATATCTGCTCGATTTGCGGGGGGGATCACCCCATGTTCAGATGTGGCAAAAAGGGGGAGGACAGAATGGATCGCTCGGCTCCCAGGGCGCCGTGAGGGCGCGAAGGAGACGGAGCGAAGGACAGTCGGCCACGCGTCCAGTGAACATTTCTGCACTGTACTGTACCTAGTGTGCTGTTGTGTCATGGTCATTCTGTTGGTATGCTATATGATCAATTGAAAAAAAAAAAATATATATATATATATATATATATATAGAAAGTTACTCGGTGAAGGGTAGGAGAGTACAGGGGTGGAGTGGTGTGGCCTGGGGAGGGACTGGATAGGTGCTGTAGCCAGGGTAGGGGGGGGGGTAGCATACATAGGACGGGGATGGATGCACACACACATTGGGGGATAGCTGGGGTAGGCAGTAAATAGGGGTGACTCGGTCCTGGGACATGAGCTGCTGAATGTGGTGTGCTTGTGCAGGCTACCGTTTCACGAAGCAATTGTTGGAACTGGAGAAGGTTTCGGAAGGCCCAGCGAGCAGGGTGCTTCCTGGTGCTTCTGAGATAGTGACGCCTCTCTGTTGGAGGGCGTGGAAGGAGGAGCTGGCGGATCACCCGGACAGACAGTGGGTGGAGTTTCTGCTGAGAGGCATCAAAACGGGCTTCAGAGTGGGTCACGACCAAGGGCTCGCGACGCTGGAGCGGAGGAGGGGCACAATGTATGAGGCTACTGAACACAGCGCTATCATCGGAGAGTACCTCGAGAGGGAGGTGCGGGAAAGGAGAGTGTGGAACTTGGGCGAGTCGACCCGAGCCCCGGAAGTGCAGCTGTCCCCGTTTGGGGTGATCCCCAAGAAAGGGAGACCTGGCAAGTGGAGGCTAATAGTGAACTTGTCGGCACCTGATGGGTGCAGCGTAAACGACGGAATTGCGAAGGAGCTAGCCAGTGTGGCGTACACGTCTGTCGACGAAGTGGCAGGCAGAATCAGTGAGCTGGGCCGAGGGGCCGTAATGGCCAAGGCGGACGTGAAAGCCGCCTACAGGAACGTACCGGTCCATCCAAGAGATCGGTGGCTGCTCGGCATGGAGTGGGAGGGCGTGCTGTACGTGGACGGAACCCTCCCGTTCGGCTTACGATCGGCGCCGCTTCTGTTCACGGCTCTGGGGGACGCCATAGAGTGGATTGCCTCCAGAAGGGGTGCAGTATGGATCCGCCACTACATAGATGATTTTATAGTGGTAGGGAGGAAGGGCACGGACGAATGCGAGAGGTCTCTGGTATGCCTCAAAGAGACGTGCCATGCTCTGGGCATGCCATTGGACAGTGGCAAAGAGGAGGGTCCGAGCGAGGTAATCACCTTCCTCGGCATCGAGGTGGATTCCACCAAGATGGAACTGCGCCTGCCGCAACAGAAGCTCGAGGAGCTGAGGAATGTCCTCAGGAAGTGGAAGGGGAAGAAGGCGTGCAGACGGAGGGACTTGGAGTCCATAGTGGGGTCCCTCAATCACGCCGGTACCGTGGTGAGACCTGGCCGGGCGTTCAAACGTAGACTGCTAGACCTCATGTCCTCGGTGAAGAGAGGGGACAGGTGGATCAGGCTGAACAAGGAGGCCAGGGCCGATGTGGAGTGGTGGTACCACTTTGGCCTGGACTGGAACGGAACCTCCCTGCTGAGTTCGCGGTGTGCGGAGCCTCAGGCCACTATGCTGTCTGATGCGTCCGGTGGCTGGGGCTGCGCGGCTACATGGGACGGCTGCTGGTTCCAACTGAGCTGGAACGAGGCCAGGGCGGCTGAGGGCTGGAACATCATGCCCAAGGAACTGCTGCCCATCGTGATCGCAGCTGTCGTGTGGCGGGAGCAGTGGAGGGGCAAAGTGGTGAAGGCCAGGTGTGACAACATGGCTGTGGTGGCCACGATCCAGTCCGGGTCGTGCAAGGAGTCGGTGGCCATGCACCTGCGGAGATGCCTGGCCTTCATCGAGGCCTCGGTACCAGTTACCATTATGGCTGAGCACATCAGGGGGGTGGACAACACAGTAGCCGATGCGTTGTCCAGAGATAACCTGGAGGCCGCATGTTCTGTTATGCAGGGGCCAGTGGGAGTGGCGGTGACCATCCCAGAGGGACTGGTGGAACTGCTGACCGCTCCGGATCGCTCCTGGAGAGAGCGGGATTGGACCACGCTGCGGAATTTCTGCTCGACCAAGGCCTCAGCAGGACCACCATGAAGAGATATGAGGGAGTGTGGAGGAGGTACTCGCGGTGGTGCGAGGGGCTGGAGGAGGCGCCGCTGCCAGTGTCGGAGGAGAAGGCGACGGGCTATGTGGTCTCACTGGCCCAGGAGGGCATCAAGGCGGCCACTGTGAGATACCATCTGGCGGGGCTGAGGCAGGCTCACATCAGAGCCGGTCTGCCGCCGCCAGACTGGAGCGGGATGGCCAAGTTGGCCCAGATAAGGAGGGGCATGGAGAGAGTGCAGGCCACCAGCCAATCGCAAGAACCTACGAGGCAGCCGATTCGATGGCCACACATGCGGGCGTTGCAGTCGGTATGGGGCACTCAAGGGGTGAAAGGCAGAATGCTGTGGGCCGCCGCCTGCCTGTGTTTCTTCGGCTGCCTGAGGGCAGGCGAGGCCCTGGCCCCCGAGCAGGAAGAGTTCGATGCAGGTGCCCACCTCACCTGGACGGACGTGGAGGTGGGAGAACGCGATGGCAAGGAGAGGGTCCGGGTTTGCATCAAACAGTCCAAGACTGATCGCCTGAGGAGGGGTGCGCATGTGGTACTGGATAGCTCGGGCATGGGCATCTGCCCGGTGCAGGCGATCTTGGCATACATGATCGACAGGAAAACGGGCCCGGGACCGTTCTTCAAGGACGAGGCTCTCGGCGGCCTCACGAGGAAGAGGTTCGTGAAGGAGGTGAAGAAGGCACTGGAACTGGCGGGCCTGTCTAGTGCAGGCATATCTGGTCACAGTTTCAGAATCGGCGCTGCCACGGCGGCTGCGGCAGGCGGGGCCTCCGACGAGGAAGTGAAGGCGCTGGGGAGATGGACCAGTCGCGAGTACAAAGGGTACATTCGGAAGGAGACGACGACCCAACACGCTGCGGTCGAGAAACTCGGACAGGGGGAAGGCCAGACTGGGACATGACAAGGGGCTCCAGGGCGGTGGGGACCCAGGACTGGAACGGTACGAGACCTGCTGTCACTTGTGTCACCATGTGTTGTCATCTGTATTGTGATGTATATACGTTATTTGCCTATGGGTGTACAGGGCAGGGGTGGCTTGTGGTGGGGTCTAGGGTGTGTGCGTCGGAGCAGTCGGGGCTCTCCGAGGGGCTGTTGTTGGGGGTGTCGGTGGGGGTGTGGCAGACACGAGAGGTGTGGCTGCACAAGGGCAAGCCTGATGCAAACGCAAGACTTGCCAGAATCCCAACAGGACCCATCGGAGGCGTGGCAGGGGAAAAACATAAAGACCTGCCACGCGCGCGCGACTGCAAACCTTCGGCACACACTCATCGGTAAGGAAGGAAAGGTAACATACCACAAATATTAGTAAGGTACATAGGGTTAGACTGCAATCGTCGCCTTAGCAGGTAACATGCTTCGCAGTTTTGGGCGCCAAAGTTAATTGATTGTTTGCGTGGCTCGGTTTAAGGGCCATCTCCCGCGTTTTACCAGCGTGTCCAACATCCCCTGGTTTAGTTCACAAATGCGCAAGCGCAACACTCTGACATCACAAATACGTCGTCATTGAGATAAGAGCTTCCGCAAACGTCACAACTTACACCGAAAATACTAACACTCTCACAAAAGTATTTTTATTTCCCTTAATTTTCAAGATAGGGGTTTCAAATTCATATGGATTAAAATACATTTGGGGAGTTTAGTTTTTTATAAAAAATGAAATTAAAAATAAGTAAAATAGTATTAAAATATAAAAATTTGGTACAAATCAAATTAATGAGCCATAGATTCAGTCTGCAAAATCTTTAGACACTCGAATTCAATTTACTCTTTTTCTGGCTTAAAAACATCAAAAATATCCTCCATTTATAGGGTCACTTCTTCTATCTATTACCACAGTTGTGACCACAAACCACAATTTTTTAAAACATAATCAATTTCAATATATATTAATTTGTGTGTATGTGAAGTTTCAGCTTCCTGACATCAATCTGACTGCACATGTATACATTTAAAGAACAATTAACAAAAAACAGAACTTTCTACTCTTTAAGCTGGACGAACTGTAGTTGTGCAATCTTTTTCCACAACTTAATTTTTATTCTATTGTACAGTATGTGTGTGTGGTGTGTATGTATGTGTGTGTGTATGTATGTGTGTGTATGTGAGTGTGTGTATGTATGTATGTGTGTGCGGGTGTGTGTGTATGCATGGTCGTAGCAAGTGATCTGGCAGATCCACTTTGATCGGACCACTTTTGAGTTTAAGATTGGGTGTGTCAGATATTTAACTGGGCATGCTACATGCATGCTGCTGAACTGGATTTTTTTGTGGCACATATGACCTCATCTTCTCTTTCAATATAAATCTTTGTTAACATCCCATATTTTTCAAGAGCCACACTTATCATAGCTTGACTGCACCCACTCCCTGGCCTTACCATTTCAAGTGCTTGCTACAGTGTGTATCATGAGTCCAGGGGATTGCGCCTGACTGTTGTTATTTAAATCAGTAGTGTGTGTGTGTGTGTGTGTGTTCCTTTATTTTACTTTCAGTTGCTTTATTTTTTCTCTCTTTCTTTCCTTTTTATTAATTTTGGTCCCCTCCCTTCCTCCCTCTATCCCTTCCTTATTTTTTTTGTTTAGTGTGTATCATGTATTCTTAACCTCTATGTATGTGTTGTGTGTGTGTGTTTGTTTGCTTCATCTTTTCTCTCATTGTCCTCTTTATCCTCCCTCCCGCTTAACTTGGAACAGTCAACCCCCATTAATTATAATGTAAAGTTAACAAAAAAAAGTGTGTGTGTGTGTGCATGTGTGTGCATATGAATTATTATATAATGGAAATGTAGAAACAATAAAAGCAACAATTAACTCATTATCCAAACTATATTTTGTGTATATCATGTATTCTTAACCTCTATGTATGTGTTGTGTGTATTGTGTGTGTGTTTGTTTGCCATTGTCCAAACTATATTTTGCTTCATCTTTTCTCTTTCTCCTTATTCCTTTCTTCCTCCATCCGTCCCTCTCTCCTTCCTTCAATTTTTTTTAATGTGTATCATGTATAACTTGTGTGTGAGTCCAGGGGATTGTGCCTGACTGTTGTCAAGTCAGTGGACAAATTGATCTTGGAACACCCTCACCTCTCATTAATATAAATGAAGGAGTTAACAAAAAAAACTAAAAGTGCATGTGTGAGTGTGTTAGAAGACAGAGACTCTGTACCCTAACCACTATGATTTAGCAGAGCCTCCTCCCTGTCTTCTGGCACATACAAAAGCAGCTGCTATTTGTAGACACTGGTCAACCACTATGGTTTAGTTGGGGGTGGATGGTACATGTTGAATTACAAGCATGTGTTGGGTACTAGTACTCATGCCAAACTCATGATGGTGTGTACTACTACTGGGAGTATCATTATAGATTAAAAATTAAATGGTACATTCACAAACTTCTTTGGGATATGGTATTGAAAGCTTTAAAATGGATTAGCATGCTCCAAAAATATAATGAAATGTGGTTTGCACACACACACACAAACACACACTATCACTTGGGGGTACCCATAAAGGATTGATATTAAGCAAATTACAGTTGTTCTGTTTGTTGTTGTTGTTGTTGTTTTTGACCCAAGTCCTAGGGATTCATACAGGATGTTTGGCTTGGGGGCGGGAAACACACATGCGCAAATGAAACTTTAATGTCTATGTACGGTGCTTCCTGCTTAACCCTTTTGTTCCTGACTTATATCATGAGGTCATCGATCTCGAGTACCTCAACGCTTTTTGGGGGGGGGGCTGAAAACTATTTTCGAAGTTTCTGTAAGGCTTTGGGCTCCTAAAGTCTACATTAAAGGATGAATTATGAATTCAGGCTTAAATTACTTTTCAGAAATAACATATGATTAGTTGTAGAGTTACAACCCGAAACATTGAAAAATCCTACAAAGTATGTGCATGATGAAAGTTGAAATCGCAGAAATCGCATCCACAACCTGACCGCATATTTTTGCGTAACAATCACTTCTAAAATTCTTGGGGGAGGAAACTTGACTTTGGGGGGAAAATCCCAGTTTCCCCCCCTCAGTATGAAACCCTGCAAGTACTGTAGATGCATGCGTTTAAAGCCTCTCAGTCAGTAGCCCTAATCCTGAGTTGTGTTGTCACTGTGTGTATGCAATACTTTTAGTTTTTATTCGTACATCTTGGTCAGAGTAGGATGCAATACTTCTTGCTCTACTATGCTTGAAGTGAACGTATTGGTGAATTGTTGTATTATCTGTTTCAGGATTCTTCTAGGAAGATGTCCAGGATATCTAAGTAACTATTATAACTAAACTGATTCCTTGTTTCAAAATTTCCAGCTGTTTTATTTTTTTTGTGGTATTTTGTAGTCATATTCATACATTATTTTAGTATTGCCAGTTTCAGTTATTCAAAATAAAAATTTATTTAAATGTGAATATCCAATGGTGCAACCAGTCGATACATGTGGGCAATATATCAGAAATGAATGCTTCTACTTTGCCTACCTATCAAATTTTGCATGCAAGCATACACATTTATTACTTTAAATATACCAGTTTGGCTAGGGATAGACATAACGAGGTTTTTATTGAAGCTCCACTAGCCTTTATTTGTTGTAATTCGGTTCATCACACTAACAGTGACCTTCATCAGTGGATGACAAACAATAAATAACATGGTGACATGAGGGTGGTGGTATAAAGTATAAACATGTTAAGATATGAAAACAAGCACACAGTTTGGACGCACACACGCATACATACACACACACTCACACATATATGCTCCATGGAGCTGTCAAGTTTTCTTTTATAATGGGATGTTGCCATATGTGAGGCTGTTATCCCTGCGGTGCTCTGTCAATCATTCAACGATAGCTCAAAACATGCAAGGAGTGGCTGTATTAATTGAATTTGCGAAGGGAACCAACTTGCTTGAAAAAGATAAGAAGATATATTTACCAAATTTTGTCAGTGATGAACATACAACTGTTGATACACTTCCTGTGAACATACGCCAGGCAGAGGATAGGTTGTGTTATAGTGTGGTAACAAACCAGTCTGACAGTTGAATAAATTATTGTATATCTTCTCAGTTCTGCACACACACATGCGCGCGCACACACACACACACACAATAATTGTCCTCACCAATGAGGTGCGCATCGTTGTACAAAATACTTGTTTTCTCCAGTTCTTGTGTGACTGATTAGCTACTTAATACAGTAGAATGTCACATATCCGAACACACTGGGACCGAGGGGTGTTCGGATAATAGAAAAATGTATTGTAGAGTGCTATGAGAGGGTGTGGTCAAGCAAATTATTCGTGACTGCACGTGCCACTATTGAGTTTTGGTTGTTTTCGGACAACTGACATTCTACTGTATGTAGTTAAATTGTCGGAAAGATAAGTTCATTAAAAACATCTACCAAATTAAATATTATGTACAATTTGCTGTGTGTGTATGTATGTTTGTATTGTGCATACATGTTGCTAGATGTTACCTGGTGGTTTTTGTTCAATTCATACATATGCATAAAATATACCTACGTGGATATTAGACAGTTTCTAACATTGCCTCGAAAGTACAAATTGTATACAATAATCAGCATAAGAACTTGGAAGCACAAAAACATAATGCTCAACCACAATCTTTGCTACGTATGGCATTGGAACACATTATGGCTACTGCTTTATCATGTGCAAGCATTTGATAATCCAATAGGATTCAATATTGTATTTATTGTACCCTTGATATTTTATCAAAGTAATTCCACATATTAATTAGTGTGTTATGATTTCCCATATTTAACACAACTTGTTAAATGCTCTATGTGGTGAAACTCCACATTCTGGAACATTAAAAGAAGGAAAATAATCAATTATATATACTCATGGTTGTGTTGTGAACTATACATCATAATTATACTTCTACTCATGCAATGATTTCCACATCACTACTCATGCATTTGCGTAGCGAGCAAAATCAATGGGAAAAAATTGTAACTGGTGGAGTAATATATCACGAGAAGTACAAGAAGTCACTTATTGCAAATACGTATGGGTTCTCTCACCATATTATCACTCCAATTTGGCACGTAAAAAAATGGTGTGCTATTAAATGTTTTTCTGTACTCAGTATAATAAGTATACATATATATAAATGTGTGTGTGTGTGCGCGCGCACCAATTTACATGCACTAATCTGTATCAAACGTGTGAAGGGAATGTCTCCAGTATTATTGTTCTTCATTCTAGTACAGCTTATTAGAAAATGAACTACCAGTATTTTGTAAATGTTCAGATGACCCAACTCCCTATCTTGGATAGCCCCAACCTTTCCAAGACGTCAAGTCAAAGTAGTATTAGAGTGCAATTTAATTTAATAAAGAGGGAACTATGTGGCTATCCTGGGGACAATCAGCGGCATCGAGTGACCTTCATTTTTATAATAGCTAATATTTACCAATTTACATTCTCATTTTTTTGCTGTGATCATAAAATCAATGTTATTAATCATTATATTAATAATAATAATAATATTACCGGTAATAATAATAAAAAAATCAATTTAAAAAAAATAAAGTTAGTCATTGCAATAGAAAACATATCTTATAACACAAAGTGACAATAAAGATGTTGGATTTTATGTACTGGTCATCAGAGTTCACAGCTTCAGTGTCACAAGACTTCAGTCCATCAAGCTACATAAAAACAAAAAAACAACAACAACAAAAATATATATATATAGTATCAACTTCCAATCTGAACTATACACTTTGTGATACGTAACCTAATCCCACCACCTTCATCACGCCACAATCATGCATAATTCAATATCTACTTTCATATCATGTGTTCAGTCTCACAGTAGACATTGATAGCATAACAACAACAAAAACAACAACAACATCTCTATTATTATTTCAATGACACAATACTACAATAATACAATGTCATGATAAAATACAGATTGAAAATTTTGATGCCAGCTAATATTCAACCAGAGTGTTGAAATACATTGCAAATACATACATAATACTTATAGTACGAGTCAGAGTGCAATATGGGAAAATATTTTAGAAGCATGCAAAATATTTTCATGAGCCGAAGAGAAAGTGAAATATTGTGTGAGAGTAAAATATCATTCCCATATTGTACAACGAGTGTGATAAGTGATTTATTGCTGCCTTGATATTTTTCCTTAACCAGTTACAATACAATTTTAATTGATTTTACTTGCTAAGTGCATGCTTATTCGAGCATTCAATAACAAGCATACACTATGGGAAAATACAGAACGCTCGCGTGATGCAGAAATATTCAAGCAAAAAATATCATGGCTGCAATAAATATATATACAGTAGAACCTTTCTTATCCGGGCGCCTTGGGACCAGTGGGTGCCGGTAACTCTGAAAGTGCCCGTATCTCTGAGACAATGTATTTTCAATCTAGTTACATATGTCTGGAAAGGTCACTAGAATGTCAATTCACCCACTCATTTAATTGATTTTGTCCAGATTTAGGCACCCGGATAATAGAGGTGAGGAGTCCGGATACGAGAAGTTCTACCAGTACTCTATGTAGCTTAAAAAAATGCAATTACCGGAAATTTTTTTTAAAATTCCAAATTAAATACAATTGTATGCATTTTCCTGTAATTGTGGCTGCGTTAACAACAAAAATATATATGTCCAACAAAATTCCTTTTTGTCTCTATTGTGATCTGATGTTCCCTCAATTTGGTGAATCATTTTTCAGACAACAGTCATTACTATCACAAACTCACTGATTAACAAACCGTAATAATATTAACTTAGGTTCTATCCACATTTTGGACGTGCATTAAATGGAATAAACCCTAGCGATACAAAATAATAAGCACAATGCTGGCAACACTCATACACTGGATATTCTATTGTTTCAGCGAGACCACCATACATGTGAACACTCAGTGGTAATTGTGCAACACCTATCTAAAGTACCACAAACCTAATCAACAAACACAGTTAGGCAACTGGGCTATCATCGTGATGAGGTATTAGCCAAGACAAGCAGAATTCACTAATCAAATGGTACTGTCCACAGATATTGTGCCAATTTTTTTCCTACCGGATGACCAGCTCATAGTTAGAGAAATAACATCCAGCAATACTCTTAAAAGCCCTCACAACTGCTTACATCTTCAGGGTTCTATGTATGTAGTGGAAGGGGAAGCCACATATCCAAGACAAGGTGTAAAACAGAGCCAGGATATTAGTTATAAAAATATATAGTGGTTTATAACTAATTTATAGCCCGCGGGCATAGTTACCGCTTGAAATTTCTATTCGCAGTAGTACGGCTGCTGGAATGGCAGGGAAAGAGTCTGTCTTTTATTCATTAAAAGTGCTGTTTCAACAAAACAGAAATGTAACCGTAATGCCCCCAAAAACTATATCTTTAAATTAATCCAGCAAGTGTTAGCTTACACGATTCAAGTATAGCTGATAGCTAAATATATTTTTTATGGTAAAAATAGGTCTAGATAGCCACCTATCCCTGCGTACAAAATAAAGTTAACATGTCGCGGTGTAGGTACTAAAGTAAACCCTGGCCAAGTTCCAATTGTTTTGTTATAAATGTTTAACTACTGAGTTGCAAACCTAGCTAGGAAACGCTTCTGTCGCAACTGCTACTAAACCTCAAACGTTCGTAACAAAACCAAAACATTTTGCTTGCTACCTACGTTCCTTACAGCTAATTAGCTAAGTGCAATAAGAGTAAAGTTGTAGCTAATTGTTACACAAAGAATACATAACAAACTTGCTATTATTTCCACCACTTGTTTCCCCCCTATTTTTCAATGGTTGCTATGAACTATATCAGAAACCAGCTCATCAACAGGAAGCCACACCCATCATCTGCACCCACCACACAATGGCCAACAGGAAATGGACCCACAGGTGACGTCACAGAACCACACCCCCAACCACCACCCCCGCAGTCGAACACTACCATACCCCCCACTCCCCACCACCATGTTTCTAAACAAGAGTCAACCTCCACAAGGCACACAACAAGAAACAACACTAACCGATTAAGCGACAACCGGACAGAAGACGGCACTGAACCAGGAGAAGCCACTCCCACACAACCACCCCCATCCCCCGAGATAGCTTCACAGTAGTAGGGAGCATGGACCACGATGAAGAAAGAGGCAGACACAACACCTGTAACGCAGCTACAGAGACTATCTACAACAACACGATAAAAACGATTGTGAAGGGTTGCGATCAATCAAACACATTGGGACAGATGATTAAATCTAAACTTCAGTAAGGTCCATCTAATCCTAACCAACCCAGTACTACAGACTGATGCACTGAAGGAAATGACACCCGCCCAACCCACCCAACTAACCTTACCCAATTACCCCACCTATCCAACCCCTACCAATCCTACCTACCACACCCACCACTACCTTACCCCCTACCCCCCACCCAATTCACCCCATGCCCCTTACATGTGCCTTCCGAGGAATCCACAAACCTTGTCCTACAGTCAGGTGACTGCAAACAACAGACCTACAAACACACAAACAAGAAATAATAACAATAGATACAATAGGAATAACAATTTTTCACTAAAGGGGAAATCTCATCCCCTAATATAGATAGCTAACATACGTAGTCAACTCAATTAGCATACACGTACATATAACAGATATTCAACTTTATCATTTGATCGACCATAAAGAAAACTAGTGAAGGCATCATTAAATCTAAATTAATTTTCAGAAGTGTGCATGATTTGTGTGAAAGATCATCTACACAACAATCTACACTTAAAGCTCTCCTGTGCCCCCTCCATTCACATGCAAGCAGATTATTTTTTTCATACCCATAGCCAGGGGGGTTCGGTTTAACCCCCTTTTCAGTGACCAGAAGTAAATAATTAGCCACAATACTGTACCTCGTAGTCCAAAGGCCTAGCCACCACAAATGTATAAGACTTGCACCAATTATCCCAGGTACCACAAGGCATGCAATTGCAGCTAGCTCTAAGCACACAGGTAAGTCAAGCTATGTTACATTTAATATTTTAATTTAAATTCTTAGTTACAAGGCATATGAACCTGTAGGAGTTTGAGTATCGGTTCATCCTTCGTTGTTATTAGAAGCCCACTATGCGAGAAGTCTATTGCACTATCACAGTGGCAGAGAATCCAGGGGGCAGATGAGGGCTTGAGCCCCCGTATAACATGATGCACTCTCAGTGTATGATAGCCAACCTGACAGGTGGCCGTCTTAGCACCTCCCCTCCCACTTTTCATATGCTGTCTCTGCCACTATCAGTTAAGTATTCAATGAACTTAGCTATAGAGACTAAATTAGTGTCATCAATATAGATAGCTATCTACATCACATTTTTTAATTATGTGTAAAAATGATTGAAGAAAACAAAACAGTGGATGTGGCTTTCGGTGCAAAATTAGAACCCCTAATTCAAATTGCTGGCTATGAGTTATATGTGCCACAAAACTCACCTTTTATAACTTTCCTTGCTAAAACATGCATGGCAGCTGAGCGCCCTCCCGCCATCGTGTCATAGAGTATACGTCCACAAGTCAGTATTGTATAGTAGTATTATAGCCCGTTACCCGAGCGACCGCGCTTGTCGTTAAGAACTATAAATCTGATACAGTCTGGTATGCTCGTAAGAAAATGTATTAGCGGGGAAAAGTCAGATATAGTTCTTAGCAACCATAATTATGGTGGAAGGCAGATCAAAGCAAAATGGAATAATGAAGAGTTTGGGTACTTTAATACAATTACTAAGATAGCTAACGCTATACTTTGCTCGTTGTTTATGTTTGGGCTATAAAATAGTTATAAACCAAAATCATTAGGTTTGTATTTCGATTTATAAATCCTCGCCACTCGGGCTGCGCCCTCGTGTCTCGGAGTTTATAAATAGCATACAAACCTCAATTTTGGTTTATAACAACAACGTAGTAGACGTCGTCGCGTATTTTTTCCCCGCCCACAATATCCAAAGCTAAAAACTGAGGAATTGAAGAGCATGCGTGCAGAGTGGGCGGAGTAAGTTTGTTTAAATTACTGCGCGCCGCTCCAGACTATTCGTAGCTAGCGAGCGTGGGGAGAAGTAGTGGGGGTTGTGATGGGGACATCCAACAAGTAAGTTGTGTTAGTGTGACTTCATAAAACATATTTTCCTATTGTATTGACTATCTGTAAGTTAGTTTAAATTACTGCGCGCCGCCAGACTATTCGTAGCTAGCGAGCTAGCGAGCGTGGGGAGAAGTAGTAGTAAGTGGGGATTGTGTACCTTTACCTAATACATAGTTAGTGGGTAAAGGGGAGAACCATGTCCCTTTACCTATTACATGTCCCTTTACCTATTACTTTTTTACGTAATACTTCTGGTAGAACCATGTCGCATTACCTAATACATAGTTAGTGGGTAAAGGGTAGAATAATGTCCCTTTACCTAATACTTTTTTACCTAATACTTTTAGTAGAACCATGTCCCTTTACCTTATACTTTGGTAGAACTTAGTCTGGTCAAATGCAATAGTATGACTTGTTCTGCTGACTCATCATACATTGGTGCGTGAAATGTTAATTTTACCACAAAATGCGCACAATTCTGCAGCACGCTTTTCATTTTTTTAGCTTGTTAATTAAAGTGTGGATGCAGAAGGTGCAATGAGGGAGAGCATGCAGTTACTTGGTGTCACTGAAAGAAAAGATGAAAGAAGCTATATGCGGAAGTCACTCTGATCTAACAGCTTGAGTTGTTGCTCCAGCTCAGATATTTTGTGAAGCTTAATAACATCATAGCTTCTTTTCTAGCTAATACCATATAATTTCTTCCTCCGCTTCTTCGCCTGAACAGTAGATAGATCACTCTTGCATATGCAGCAAGTCGCCATTGCTAGCCCGTCTGGATGCTGCAGCAGAGATCCGATTTTTACACGCATTTTATTAGGATAGCGCAGTTAGCTAATGGCCATTGCGGTTTCCCCCACTTAACGTGGGGAACCAGAACAGGTCATACTATTGCATTTGACCAGACCCTTTCCCCGCTATGTGGTAGGTAAAGGGTCTGGCTATGCCAGACTAGGTAGAACTATGTACATTTACCTAATCCATTTCTATTTAATACTTTGGTAGAACCATGTCCCTTTACCTAATTCTTTTTCATTTAATACTTTGGTAGAACCATGTCCCTTTACCTTAGTGGGAGTCAGCTGGTGAAAGAGTAAATTTGAAGAAACTAAAGTGTTTTTATCATGGTTATATGTATACTAACAACTCCCCAACTACTTGTTTTTATTTTTTATTTTGTAAATCATATGTAAGCAATTTGTAAGCCCAATATTTCGTGTGAGTGTTTCTGTTTTGTTTTATTTTTCACTAGTGCACAAAATTTCTATTGGGTAAAGGATATCAGTTAGTAGTTGGTAGTAATCGGGTAAAGGGTTTGGCTGGCTAGATTTTTTTGCCCATTTCTTTGCTACTGGAGTTTGCCTTGTAATGAATAATAGTATGTGTACTTATACATCATGTGATTGTAACTACAATAATTACTTAACACAGTATCAGTACAATTATTTCGAAAGGCCTGATCAGACAATCACATCTCAATAAGTTAGCCTTGACACTTGGTACAAATTGACACTATAAAATGTTACGTAAATTTAGCTAGAAATGGAGGTATTGATTCTTATGTGATAATTTATAATCTGAATATTTCTTTTTTCATGCAGGTGTACTTAGTAACCTAAAACAAGTCCCTGTAGAACTGTGGCTATCTGGAGTATTCACAGATGTGAGATGTTTGAGTAAGTGATTACCTAGGGGGTGGTCAGTTAAGTACTAAGTTGCATGAGCTATGCACATCTGAAGTTTTGTGTGTTTGTAGATTAACTTTGCCCTGCGTTTAGCTCCTCTTAAATTCACTTTATTCTAGTCTGAATACCTTGTCGTGTCATGCCCTTGGTCTTTCATTGTGTTCCTCCCTATGTACATGGCTTGAGTCATGCAAAGCCATTTCTAGCATTTCTTTTTACGCGCAAGGTAGATGTTGAGTCTTTAACATGACGCTGTCCCACCCATATAGTAGAGCCTCATTTTTCCGACTGTGAAAACATTTGGGAAAATATGTGAATTTTAAATAGGAAACCTATCTGATTGAGAACACTGACATTTAAATGATGTTGAAAATTTTTACCAGACAATACCTGTATGACAGAGGTAGTGATGGGAAGGGGGCAGGAGGGAGTAGCCCTCTTATCAATTTAAGTGCATACTAAGGTGATATTTATAAATCCTCACTTTATTGCCAATGTTTGTCAAGGCAACATAACGATTAACTAGGACCTGTATATAGTTTGGTTTAGTAAATGGTCGTCATGCTAAAAAGTAATGCCTCTGTAGAATACTTTGGCAAACAGTGCAGGCTCTTTCATTGAAGTGAAGCCAGTGGGGAAAAACTAAACATCATAGTTCAGAAAGCTAAAATGTGGTATTTTAAGAATTTCAAGGATCCACTATACAGCATAGTCTGGCTTTGCCGACCCTTGCCTCCTTAAAATGTGGTATTTTAAGAATTTCAAGGATCCACTATACAGCATAGTCTGGCTTTGCCGACCCTTGCCTCTTTTAATATGGTGGGGGGGAGGAGGAAAGGGTCTGGGGACTTTAGTACTATTGATCAGTCCAGAGTGCCAGATTCTGGCGCTAACCACTCATTAAAAATATTCACCGCAACGCTTGTATACTTCGCCTCAAAGAGATTTATACCTTCAAACCAGAGCGAGGTCGTTTGATAAAAAGTAAGGCAGTCTTTTTCACTACCATGCAATACAAGCGCCTTCTGAGACTGACATAGCATATAAATTGCAAAGTGAGGGACCTCTCTTGGATAATAGACTGCAGGACTACCCGAGTGTCCATAATTAGGCTTAATTAGCGCATGCACAAAAATTCACATTTTGAACTGGTCATTGGCACTGGAGTCCCCAGACCCTTTCCTCCAACCCCGCACAATATTAAAAGGAGATAAGGGTTAGCAATGTCAGGCTATATGCAACGGTCATTGAATGTCTTTAGGTAAAGGGTTTTCATATTAAAATATCTTTTTTATAACTAAAAAGTACTTATATATATATATGTAGGCCACATAGGAGTTGTATTAATATAGAGAAGTCTCCACTAGTTTCATGATGGTACACATGTTTCATAGAGCAGTCAGGTGTGTGGAGTGCAACCTAGTCTACAAGTTATCGAGGAAATGTGTATACCATGGCATATCTGCCTTTACTTGGTAAAGGGTCTAAGTAGAATATTAGAATTAGTTGTGCGTGTGTGAGGAGTCGTAACCAACTAAAGTGAAAATAGACATAGAATGAGGATTTATTCAGTGATTGTGTAAATGCTTGGCTGTTCAACTTTGAGTATGTTTTTAAATTATAACTAGAGTGAGTGTTTGATAATGGAGTCAATTCAAACAAATACATTTGGTGATTTTTCAGCATATTATATGATCAGTCTGAAATTCAATATTTATAAATATTTAATGTTATTGTTATTTCCATTTAGGCGAGAGTGTGGAGACCTTCAGTGCACCAATTTTCTCAAAATGTCCAGAAATTTGAAGAAATGACTGAAGGTTATTTCTGTGAACAATACAAGGAAACTATAGTGAAGTCATGAACATGATTATCATTTATTTTACTCATAATCATTGTTTTTATTGAATGTACTGTTATAAAAGAAAGTATAACAAAGAAAAAATATGAGAACTGTAGGGGCGTACTAATAACACTGAAAAAGGTGCCCACTAAACATTACTAAGGGTGTACTAAAGCACCACTAAAGGTGTTCTGGATCACATGCTAGAGGTGCATGCATAACACTGTCTAGAGTGCCACACAAACGCCTACAGAGGTGTTTAAGGGTGTTTCATTACACCCTACTAGGGGGGTTAAGGGAGCACCATGTGAGGAGTTGTAGAGGAGGCGCCGTTCTAACATCCCATAAGGTGCCCATTAAGCACCCCATTTTTTACTGTGTAATGCTGCCATAAAATGAATGTGACCATCCAATGTATTGGTAGCCATTGCATGTCCTGATTTCTATATCATCAGTTGTAGTGTAAGCCAAATTTGCTTCAGTAGTAGTACGAAGCTTACAGTTGTATGGAACACTACAGTAGTTTATGACATAATTATTACCAACAAACTAATAATAATCGTAATAAACTTATCAGCAGTAGCTAGAACAAAACATAAGCTTATTATTACTGTCCTTTGCTGTACACAGGAAAAAAAGCTCGGATGTTTTCTTTGAAATTGGCGTATCAATTTGTCTCTTGGTCTGTGCTTCTGAATATACAGGATTTGGAGTTATCTTTATTGCCATTTTTTAACACAAGTTTAGACTTGATATCATTCCATAGATAATAATCCTAGGCTAAGAAAATAAGTTGTTTCTTACATATTCAACTACAGAACTTAATGAAGAATTTTCACATGTCTGATATTAATTTCTTCTTCAGACATTTTTAAATTACTTATTAGATCTGGTGCTATCACGTATTAGAAAATACATTGTTTCTTACATATTCAACAACATTACAAGAATATTCCCTTTATATCATTAAATTTTTTTATTTAATTTTTCCCAAATTGGCTATTTGGCTATAAAACATATCCTGTCAACATTGAAGTATCATTTGTGATTGCAGTGGCCGGATTGGAAGTCTTATAAGAAATTAGGTATAGCTACTGGCATAAATAATGGCAAGAAATAAAGATGACTCCAAATCCAGTATATTCAGAAGCACAGACCAAGAGACAAATTGATAAGCCAATTTCAAAGAAAACATCCGAGCTTTTTTCCCTGTCTACAGCAAAGACAGTAATATTATATGCTTTAAGCTTTTGTTTTGCTCTACTGTTGCTAAGTTTATTAATAGCTGTATTAGCAGTGACCGTGTCCTCCTCCAGAAAACCAGTATATTCCTCCTGTGCTGATGTGGCTGAATCTTCTCCCTCATCTGTTTCTGGTTACTATGTGATACGATCTTCCAATGGCTCGCTATTTCAGGTGTACTGTGAGATGGAGAGTGTGTGTGTTGGAGGTAGGCGTGGCTGGACGAGAGCAATAAACCAGGAATATAGTGATTATCCAGGTGTTCGTGGTAATTCATGTGTCACTTTCAATTCTTTTTCTAATTATAATGGAGTAAAATATAACAGATTGTGCATACAGATGCTAGTTTTTTACCGCACTCGTTGTGAAGCATTTCATCCAGAAGCCGACTGTGGGAACACCCACCAACCTGAGCAAGCCAGAGGTGCCCCTTAAATCAGGAGGTGTCGTCAACACAGAAGAGAACAATAGACTTAGTTGTGTGTGTATGTGTGTGCATAATCAACAAGTATTTAGTCATCAAGTTACACTTCATTCATGAACCTATTAGTAACTTCAGTTTTGTATAGCTTAATTAACATCACTTTTGTAAGAGTGTGTGTGGCATGGTTTTATATACCTTGGCCTTGCCTCATGCAACTCAGAGTTGTGCATTGCCAGATTTTGTTGAGATGGATTAACCTCTGTATCAAACACTTCTACAATCCTACTTGGACTAGGCTTAGGGCCGCCTAACTAAGGAGGGTAGAGCGTTAGCAGCAGGCCTCCATACTCAGCTCAGTCCATTGAGCAAGCCCCTCTCTGGTGGCAGCGGGAAAGAGCTACCTACCCCCGACTAGTCCCACACCTGGTGCCAGCGGTGGTGAACCTACTCCACGCCAATCGGAAGAGTTGGAGTCGTAAAGAAGACCCTGAGTCTGAATATCTTACCTGCCCCGAGAAACGGAGGTTCTAGTTAGTAGGAAGAATTACCACGTGTCCCACAGAGTGGAGTCAACGGTGGATAGTTTACGAAGGATATAATCACAGCCGAAACTGTTGTAAAACTTATCATCATTCAGTATTTATCCTCTTGTGTTTTTTTTTGTTTTTTTGTTTTGTGCAGGCGGACGCCGGATCCGGATCTGCGCAACGGAGCTGGGTGCCTGAGGAATGAGCAAAGAGAAACCCAAGAATAGAGCGCCCTCGTCCTGCAAGTATAATTTAAGACAGGACCCTCCGACAAGAGCCATACTAGCGATGGATTCAGACGAACAAGGGAGAGAGGCGGTAGCGTCAAATCCGGTAATGCTTGGATGCCCGGAAGTAGATACGATTGACTATCGGCCAAGAGAGAATGAGAACGGCCCCGAAGCACTGTTGGGAGCAATGTTTGAGCTCTTAAAAAATCAGCAAGAGAATGCTGCGTTGCAGGCTGCTGCTTGGAGAAAGGCAAGGGAGGAGGATGTAGCCAGACAACTCCAGCAGAGAGAGGAAGATATAGCCAGGATGAAGGCCCAGTTTATGGCAGACATTGAATGGAAGAAAGAGAAAGAGAGAGACAGGGGTGCAAATGAGAGGCTGAACCAAGCTATACGTACATTCCCCAAGATCACATCAGCTTCATTGTTGCCAGCACAGCTTCAAAATTTTTCGAGGCTGTTGGACTCCCTGGAAGTGGATGAGAAGACAAAGGTGGCCAGACTGCCGGACATTCTGTCTGGACAAATGGCAATTGCTCTCCAAAACACAGAGTTTGAGTGTGATACACCCTTTGGTGAGGTGAAGAAGAGGTTATTTGCCGTCGCTGGACTCACCCCGTCCAGTGCTGCTCGATCCTTTATGAGACCAGACTGCGAAGCACTGGCAAAGTTGTCTGGAGTTGAACTTGTTACTCATACCAGATCACTAGTTGAACGCGTGATGACAAATGGAAATTACAGTGAGGAGGTAGTGTGTGCCTGGATGTTGGCCTTCCTACACAACATTGGTACTCCCCAGTTGATCACATCCATAGCGAATAGAGACTTAGAAAGCATAGATGAGCTGACAATGGCAGTCTACAGATGTTATGAAATCCATGGTACACTAGTGAGTGTGGACAAATCATCTCACAAATACTCGCAGTTTGCTCCAAGAAAGGATCAGCATTACCAGAGTAGGTACAAGTATGGACAAGACAAGCCTACTTGTGAGAAGTGTGGTAAGGTGGGCCACAAAACGTCAGACTGTTGGTCGGGAATGTGGAAGACGTCACAGCGACCTACACCAACCTGCTATCTGTGTCAGCAACCAGGACACGTCAGCTCAGACTGTCCAATGAAGACGACACTTCAGACCAAGGAAAAGGAGAAGGCTAAGGATAAGCCATGGAAGAAAAATAACGTGGTGTCTGTGCTGGAAGAGAGGAAGGAGAATGAATTGGAAATTGAGGTGAGTGGATGCAAGCTAGTGGTAATCCTAGATTCAGGAGCAGACATGTCTGTCATCCCTTCTAAGTATGTGGCAGATATGTGGTACACTGGTGAGACGGTAGAATTGACTGATTTTGAGGGATTGATGGACAGAACAAGGAAAGTCGCACTAGTTCCCATTGAAGTAGGTGGGAATAAGTATCTAGAAAGAGCTGCTGTTAGTGACCACCTTGGTGAGAAAGGATTGTTAAAGTTGAGTTTAGTGGATAAACAAAGAATGTCCCTATTGGTACGGGAGTTTGACAAACAACACAAGGTGAATAAGCAGTGCATGGTTCAGACAAGAGCCATGAAAACGAAAGAAGAACAGGAAAGTAGAGAAGAGGATGGAATTCTTGAAAATGAGAATGCTATAGTGACAGAAATAGTTATGTATAGTGATGATAGTGGTTATGATGACAGAGATAAGCCTGTAAATGTTGTGGAACCTGAAAGGGAGGTAGTACATGATGAGGATGGTCTTATAGAAAAAGATGGGAGTGTGGAGAAAGAGTGTGATGATGTGGAGATTCAGATTGATTTAGATTGTGTGGGTGAAGGTGAGGATAGACAAAAGTTAGCAGTAGAGGTGGAGAATGATAGCTCATTAGCATGCTGCAGGAGACTTGCTTGCAGAAAGGAGAGAGGATACAAGTGGGATAAGGGTTTGCTTCTACATTGTATCCTTGACAAACATTTGGGTGAAGTTAGTAGGATTGTTGTGCCGAAAGCTAGAAGAGTGTTACTGTGCAAGATAGCTCACGACAAGTCTGGACATTTAGGTTTCCGGAAAGTCAAGCAAAGTATCCAGAGAAGGTTCACATGGCCCAACATCTGTGCAGATGTTGAGTCCTACTGTAAGTCATGCGAGATATGCCAGAAATCTAACAAAAGAGGTCAAGCACAAGTACCTATGATTGAACGACCAATTCTGAGCGAACCATTTGAGGTCATAGCGATTGATCTAGTAGGACCCTTACCGATGGCGAAAGGAAAGTTTCAGTATTTGCTAACTACAATGTGTCTTGCAACGAGATGGCCTGATATAGTGCCACTGAAAAGCATAACTGCCAGAGCAGTAGCTGAAGCTCTTGTAGGAGTTTTTGGTAGAACTGGCCTGCCATTTCAGGTCCTTTCCGATAACGGCTCTCAGTTTAGTGGAAAGCTAATGAAAGAACTCACGAGCTTACTCGGTATAGAATTGAAGCATACCACCCCGTATCACCCACAATGTAATGGTGCAATAGAACGCATGCACAGCACATTAGAGAATATGCTCAGGAAAGCTCATGCACAAGGGAAGGACTGGGTAGAGCAACTCCCATTTGCTCTGTTTGCGCTCAGACAGATGCCGTCCAGATCTACAGGGTTTAGCCCATATGAATTAGTTTGGGGTAGGAACATGAGGACTCCTCTTGATGTAATATACAGTGGCTGGATGGACAGGGAGAATAGAAAGTTGAATGTGAGTGAGTGGGCTGAGATGTTAGTGGACAGGTTGGAGATGATGAGAGATAGTGCTGTTGAGACTGGATTGAAAGAAAGTCAGAAGAGGAAAGAATTTTATGATGATGGGAAGGTTGAGAGAAGTTTGGAAGTTGGGGACAAGATTTGGGTGAGAATCCCTGGTAAGGCAGACAAGTTTAGTGATTCGTGGGATGGTCCATATGTGGTGGACAAGGCAGTGAGCAGAGTAAATTATAGAGTGAAGGACATAGTTACTAAGAAGTGTAAAACTATTCATATCAACTCTGCTAAGAAGTATTTTGAGAGACCAGTTCATATTAATGGTGTGACAGTGATGGCAGATGATGCTGGTTTAGATGATTCAAAGGTTATGTTGAGTGGGGATGTCGATGGGTTAGTGCAAGTGGAAGTAGTAGAAATGTTGGACGAGTATAGTGATTTGTTGGATGGTACAGTTGGCAGGTATAATGGGGAAGCAGTGCCTATTGCTGTGCAGAAGGACGTGAAACCTGTATCGCACAAACCTTACAGGGTCCCTGAGGCATTAAAAGACAAGGTGAAGCAAGCAGTAGAGCAGTTAGTTGAAGATGGTTGGGTGGAGGAATCGGACTCACCCTGGGGAGCCCCAATAGTGCCAGTTACAAAACCTGACGGCAGTGTACGTGTGTGCATTGACTACAGAGGGCTGAATGCTGTTACTGACCAGTTACAATATCCGATACCCCATATTGATGATTTGCTTGGTAAGGTTGGAAGAGCGAAGGTTCTTTCAAAGCTTGATTTATGCAAGGGATATTATCAAATCCCTCTGCGAGATGCATCCAAAGATATCACTTCCTTTGTAACCCCTTGGGGTACATACAAGTTCAATGTGTTGCCATTCGGGCTGAAGAATGCTCCGGCGATCTTTCAGAAGATCATGTCAAAGGTCCTCAGAGAGTGTGTTGATTTTGCCGTTGTTTATATTGACGACATTCTGATTTTTTCGGAGCTGGTGGAAGATCATGTGAGCCATTGTAGGAAGGTGTTGAATGCTATAAGGTGTAGAGGTTTGAAGTTGAAGAAAGAAAAATGTGTGTGGGGAAAGAGTAAAGTTGAATTCTTGGGTCATTTTATTGGTGGAGGAAAGGTCGCAGTGCCAGAATCGAGAATAGAGGCGATGAAAATTTTCATACGACCAGTGACCAGGAGAGATCTGAGAGCCTTCCTGGGGACAGTGGGCTATTACCGACGGTTCATACAACACTTTGGTGAATATGCTGCATTGCTCACCCCATCCACATCCTCAAAGGCACCTGGCAAAGTTGTGTGGACTCCGGAGATGGTAGAAGCTTTTCGTAAGTTATGTGTATCATTGTGTGAATTTTCTGTTTTAAATGTTCCTGTGTCTTCGGATGTTTTTGTGTTACACACCGATGCAAGTGGTCGCGGTGTGGGTGCTGTTTTAAACATTATTAGGGATGATCGTGAAGTACCAGTGGCTTTCTACAGCAAACAACTGAGGGGAGCAGAGGTGCGCTATTCAGCTACTGAACTTGAGGCACTGGCAGTAGTGAAGGCTGTAACTCATTTTTTACCATACTTATATGGACGCCACTTCACAGTTGTGACGGACCACATGGCCCTGACCTCTCTCATGAAGTCTAGGGTCCTCAACAGACGTTTGCAGGGATTTGCTTTAAAATTGATGGAATATAGTTTTGATATTATTTACAGGCCTGGCCCCGACAATGATAATGCTGACGGCCTAAGCAGACAAGCCTGGCCAGATGAGGATGAAGCAGCTGTGGTCGTTCCTGGTTTCCATTCGAGCCCGGGCACGAATCTGAGCATGGGGGGATGTGGGAACACCCACCAACCTGAGCAAGCCAGAGGTGCCCCTTAAATCAGGAGGTGTCGTCAACACAGAAGAGAACAATAGACTTAGTTGTGTGTGTATGTGTGTGCATAATCAACAAGTATTTAGTCATCAAGTTACACTTCATTCATGAACCTATTAGTAACTTCAGTTTTGTATAGCTTAATTAACATCACTTTTGTAAGAGTGTGTGTGGCATGGTTTTATATACCTTGGCCTTGCCTCATGCAACTCAGAGTTGTGCATTGCCAGATTTTGTTGAGATGGATTAACCTCTGTATCAAACACTTCTACAATCCTACTTGGACTAGGCTTAGGGCCGCCTAACTAAGGAGGGTAGAGCGTTAGCAGCAGGCCTCCATACTCAGCTCAGTCCATTGAGCAAGCCCCTCTCTGGTGGCAGCGGGAAAGAGCTACCTACCCCCGACTAGTCCCACACCGACATAAGTGAATCCTATGTTCTTGGTATTAGTATCACTCATGGATCTCCTAGACAACACTTCTTGTCGCTAGCATTACTAGATAGTGAATGTGACAATGTTGACAATTATAATATACCCGAGTTTGTTGGCAATAATTACGTCATAAACTACTGTAGCATTCAATACAACTGTGGCTTTCATGCTACTACTGTAGCAAATTTGGCTTATGCTACAACTGATGATATAGAAATCAGGACGTGCAATGGTTACCAGAATAATGGAAGGTCATATTCTTCTAGTTACGGTACACATAAGCTGAAGGTTCTATTCCAGTAAATACTTTATGTATTTGTTATTGCCCACTTAACTCTGTTAGTTAGCTATCATTTGAACAACTTTTGGTTTGGAGAAATAAAGTGGAACATATACTCAAGTAGATATTGTGGCTATTTATAGAAAAGTGTTTCTATTCAATTATGTGTTGTTATTTACAGTTTAGTTAAACGATAAAAGTGTGTATTAAATGTAAAATTATCAACAATTTACTTTCACTACATTGTTTAAATAGTTCTGTTTTTAGAAACTTAATACAAAAATGAAAACTGAAATGTATACAAATCTTCAATAGCATCACTTTCGGCTCTTTCTTTTCCCCAAAAATTATATCACGTGCAATCTTTAAATTAATCATGCAGCAATATATAATTAGACAATATGGCGCTATTGTAAATTGCAATTATAATGTGAATAGCAGCACGTTATCGTGTATAAGTGGGTTGTTCGGCACAACTATGCAAAACTCCTGAGGATATCAATGCTGTCATTTGTTGCACATTCCTAGTAATTAGAAAATTAAATCACATGTCATCAATTTATGATAAATATATATTATTCATTTGATACAGGAGAATATCACGAGTCTGTTGGCTTAGTATTTACGCGAGTGCCGCAGGCACGAGCGTAAATACCGCCAATCAGACGAGTGATATTCTCGGGTATCCAATAGATAATAAATTTATTAGGTACTGCTCATGGCAATACCTTGGTAACAAGAAATTTACCTAGGGGGACGTAATAACCCAACGTAATAACTATGAACACAGGTGATATGGAAAAATATTGCCCTAAGCCACATCCTGTTTAGTTTAATGCATTTTCTATGTGGCAACAGTAATCAGGCTCTGTTCAGTACCTAATAATGCACCAATTATTGTGGAATTAGGGATAGAATTTAGATGTGTATACTATTTTAACAATAGTCTACCATGACCAGCTTAATGGTAAGAGTACAAATAGAATAACAGATCTATCTTTATAGGGACAATAATGGCAGACTGGAATAAGAACTATGTGTTTCTTACAGAGGAAATTTTACCTTGTACGACATATCAGAGAGGGATCATTTGTATTAAATATGGGATGAAGTGCATGCATTATTTAGGAGAACCGCTAATAGTATTTGCTAGTGAGATAGAGAGTATAGCCTGAATCTCACCTATAAAAAGGTGTGGCATGGTGCTGGAGGAAATAAGCAGCACATTCAAAAAAGCACATACATTTCTCGTGACTTCTGTAACTTAGTCCCCAGATGTATTATGACATAAGAGTATTAGGTGGGAGGTATGTCACAACTAAATTGAAGCATGACAGAACATGTAGTAAGTGAGTGAAATAAAACTTGCATGATAGCACTAGCTGTGGTGTCTGTGAAAATAATCATTCTCATATTATGCCTATGAAATATTTTAGCTACATGGTATTGTCACCTAGCTAATAGCTATAAGGTAGGTAAGCTATACTAAAACATGTGGTTAATAGCTAATTTGGTGATGATATAAAAATATGACCATAACGCTTATAGTATGGGGTAGGTAGCTAAGCTATACCAAAGATGTGGTCAATAGCAACTTCACTACTAATTACTGATGATATAAAAAATATGACCACAAGTATAACAAATTGTTATATTGAAAATGAAACAGTGAATTTGGGACTTAGCTAGCTAAGAGAGTTATTTATAACAACAAGAACGACATTCACTAATATAGAATCATCTATAGTCTTGTTTATGCATTAGACATCGATTGTTAGTGAAGGAAAAATATATTTGGAATAAAGAAACTGATCTGAATTAATTTTGATACTGAAAATTCCTATTTAACATTTATTTATTTTTTTCATACAAAGAAAGTTAAAATCCTCAATCAGCTCTGATTTTCCTTCTAAGAGTAAGCCTTGATAAATTATTCTGGAATAATTTTTAGAATTAATGGGTAACCAAAAGTATTGACAATATTTACACAATTGCAGCGGAACTCTCTGCAACTGATCCAAATCCAGTGTTAAACCAGTTTCAAGCAAACTCTGATAATAATATGTTGATAAAGACCTCGAGCCTACTCTATTAATTTTAAAGCAGCTCAATCTCACCATTGAAGGTACATGGGATCAAACCTGTGGCTGCTGATCTTGAAATATTACGTGAATTGAATTAGAGAAATTGTTGATGTTTCGGAGTCAAAACTACATAAAAGTGTTTGTGGTTGCCTCTGAGAAATTGCCTGATAATATTTTATTTAATGGTGGAGTTATGAGATTAATTATCTTAACTGGGTTATGAAATGTCGGCTGATACTAGTCCATGAATTATGCAGCATTAAACTGACATACTATTTCTTCACAACATTCAGTTGTCTTATTAGAATTATTGTTAAACTTTAGAATAATATTGTTTGACTGTGCAATTATCTTTTTCAAAGTATATATACTAATATCAATTCCAAGAGCTCTCCTTGATTTTGTCCAATTAGAAAAGAACAATACGGGTTTTCAAAAAAATAATAGGTCGTCTAAAAAGAATAATAGGTAAAACATTCTAAGAATAATAGAATCAACAATAATTTATTAAGGCTTGTCTAACAGACCACAAGTTCTGGTCACTTCTTTCAATGGATTCCAAGACCCCAAAACTGAGAACTTCCTGTCATCATTGGGCATAGTTCTCTCGGCATTCGTTTCATATTGTAGGCACAGTACAGAAATAAACCTTTTCTAACAAGTACAAGAATACTAGTGCTCACTTATTAGTCTTCTTGGATCAGTTTTCAACAGAAAGATGCTGGAGATAAAAACTGATATGAAACAAATTTTTTGAGTATGTGTGTATACTGGAAATGAAACAAAGTATTCTTGAAATTTCCCAGATCTTGTCAATTATTAATAGCCAATGCATGACTAGAACATTCCCTTTTTTCTAGCTACTTAGCATTGACTGTTTCATTTGAGATTGCAATGGCTGGATTAGAAGTCTTACAAGAAATTAGGCATAGCTACTGGCATAAATCATGGCAGCTTATTGTGACATAGAAGAAATGAAGATGACTCCAAATCCAGTATATTCAGAAACACAGACAAAGAGGCAAATTGATAAGCCAATTTCAAAGAAAACATCTGAGCTTTTTTTCCAGTCTACAGCAAAGACCGTAATATTATATGTTTTAACTACAATTCGCCTTATTGGTATGGTTACCTGCTGTCATCCTCCTAAACTACACATTGGCAGTCTTAGCTGATGTGAGCCTGCAGTCATGTGTGCGCATGCTCCTTGCGTGAGGCAGCGGTATAGATGGAGAGCCTCAGAACAAATAGGCAGTGAGCCCGAGAATACATAGGCAGCAAGCCTGAGAATACATAAGGCAGTGAGCCTGAGAATAGATAGGCAGTGAGCCTGAGAATACATAGGCAGCAAGCCTGAGAATATATAGGCAGTGAGCCTGAGAACAGATAGGCAGTGAGCCTGAGAATACATAGGCATTGAGCCTGAGAATACATAGGCAGTGAACCTGAGAATACATAGGCAGCAAGCCTGACAATACATAGGCAGTGAGCCTGAGAATACCTAGGCAGTGAGCCTGAGAATACCTAGGCAGTGAGCCTGAGAATACCTAGGCTGCAAGCCTGAGAAAGGATAGGCAGCGAGCCTGAGAATATATAGGCAGCAAGCCTGAGACTATATAGGCAGTGTTCCTGAGAACAGATAGGCAGCGAGCCTGAAAATACACAGGCAGTGAACCTGAGAATATATAGGCAGTGAGCCTGAGAACAGATAGGCAGCAAGCCTGAGAATACACAGGCAGTGAGCCTGTGACTAGATAGGCCGTAAGCCTGAGAATAGATAGGCAGCGAGCCTGAGAATACATAGGCAGTGAGCCTGAGAATACATAGGCAGTGAGCCTGAGAATATAGGCAGTGAGCCTGAGAATATAGGCAGTGAGTCTGAGAATAGATAGGCAGTGAGCCTGAGAATAGATAGGCAGCGAGCCTGAGAATACTTAGGCAGTGAGCCTGAGAATACATAGGCAGCAAGCCTGAGAATATATAGGCAGTGAGCCTGAGAACAGATAGGCAGCGAGCCTGAGAATACACAGGCAGTGAGCCTGTTACTAGATAGGCCGTAAGCCTGAGAATAGATAGGCAGCGAGCCTAAGAATACATGGGCAGTGAGCCTGAGAATACATAGGCCGAGAGCTTGTGAGTAGATAGGCAGCAAGCCTGAGAATACATAGGCAGCAAGCCTGAGAATACATAGGCAGTGAGCCTAAGAATACGTAGGCAGCAAGCCTGAGAGTACATAGGCAGTGAGCCTGAGAATACATAGGCAGTGAGTCTGAGAATACATAGGCAGTGAGTCTGAGAATAGATAGGCAGCGAGCCTTAGAAAACATAGGCAGTGAGTCTGAGAATACATAGGCAGTGAGTCTGAGAATAGATAGGCAGCGAGCCTTAGAAAACATAGGCAGTGAGTCTGAGAATAGATAGGCAGTGAGCCTGAGGATACATAGGCAGTGAGCCTGAGAATACATAGGCAGCGAGCCTGAGAATATATAGGCAGTGAGCCTGAGAACAGATAGGCAGCGAGCCTGAGAATACATAGGCAGTAAGCCTGTGACTAGATAGGCCGTAAGCCTTAGAATAGATAGGCAGCGAGCCTGAGAATACATAGACAGTGAGCCTAAGAATACCTAGGCAGTGAGCCTCTGACTAGATATGCAGTGAGCCTAAGAATACATGGGCAGTGAGCCTGAGAATACATAGGCAGTGAGCTTGTGACTAGATAGGCAGCAAGCCTGAGAATACATAGGCAGTGAGCCTGACAATACATAGGCAGTGAGCCTGAGACTACCTAGGCAGTGAGCCTGAGAATACCTAGGCAGCGAGCCTGAGAATACATAGGCAGTGAGCGTGAGAACAGATAGGCAGCGAACCTGATAATACATAGGCAGTGAGCCTGGGAATATATAGGCAGTGAGCCTGAGAACAGATAGGCAGCAAGCCTGAGAATACATAGGCAGTGAGCCTGTGACTAGATAAGCTGTAAGCCTGAGAATACATAGGCAGTGAGCCTAAGAATACATAGGCAGCAAGCCTGAGAGTACATAGGCAGTGAGCCTGAGAATACATAGGCAGTGATCCTGAGAATACGCAGGTGAGCAAGCCTGATAGTGCATGCAAGAATAGGCCTTGGGCCTAAGTGCGAGAATAGGTAGGCAAGTCTGATAGTGCAAGAACAGATGGCAGCGAGTTTGAGAGTGCACGAATAAAGCATGACAAAGTGCCACTAGATAGGCAGCCAGTCTGAATGTGAGAATGGATAAGAACAAGAGTGACAGAATAGATAGGCAGCAAGCCTGCGAGTGAGAGTAGACATGCAGTAAGCCTGATAGTGAGAGAATATGAGCCTAATAGAGAAAGACTAGACAGGCAGTGAGCCTGACAGTGAGAGAATAGACGGTCGCGAGCCTGATAGTGCAAGAATAGACAGGCAGAGAGCCTGATCATGTGAGAATAGACAGGCAGAGAGCCTGATAGTGCAAGAATAGACAGGCAGAGAGCCTGATAGTGCAAGAATAGACAGGCAGAGAGCAGACAGGCAGAGAGCCTGATCATGTGAGAATAGACAGGCAGTGAGTGTAATAGTGTGAGAATAAGTACAGTAACAATAGAGTGAAGGGCAGCGTGCCCTGCATAGACACTTTTAAGGGGGCCCCGATGGACCGTCACACCTCTACTAGGTGGAGATCTAACCCTAATTTCTAGAACCTACTACCCAAGTTCTATATTATAATGCCACACTGACAATAGTATAGTGTAGCTTATGAGTCCTAAGACACTGCATCAGAGCTAATAGTGCCAGTGGATTGTTGTGGATCAGCCATTCGGGCATACTATTTTACCTGATGAGAATTGCAAGTTGTAAACTCATGGGACCTTCAGGGCCCCCCCCCCCAGTGTCAGCAGACTAGCCTCAAGGGGTATCAGGTAGCTGCTAGGCTAGGGCTACCAGCAATAAGAACTGTGGCTATCAGTAGCTGCTAGCTAACAGGACTAATATACTTGTGCCCTGGTGCCATTGCTCCACGTGTGCCTGCTTAGCTCGCAGGTCCTCTGCCGACCTTTACCTGGGCGCGTATGATGCTGGACTACATCTTTGTTAACTACAAACTACATTTAAGCTTTTGTTTTGCTCTACTGCTAAGTTTGTCAATAGCTGTATTAGCAGTGACTGTGTCCTCCTCCAGAAAACCAGTATATTCCTCCTGTGATGATGTCCCAGAGTCTTCTCCCTCATCTTCTTCTGGTTACTATGTGATACAATCTTAGGGCTCACTATTTCTGGTGTACTGTGAGATGGAGAGTGTGTGTAAGGGAGATATGTGTGGCTGGACAAGAGCAAGAAACCAGGAATCAATATTTGATAGTACATAATGTTTACTGTAATTCTTGGTCACCTTCAATTCATTTTCGAATATAAAAGAATAAATACAACAGATTGTGCATACAGATGCTAATTTTTTTACACCACTCACTCAATATAATATATGAATCCTATGTTCTTGGTATTGGTATCACTCATGCATCTCCTAGACAACACATCGTGTCGCTGACATTACTAGATAGTGAATATGACAATGTTGACAATGATAGTATATACAAGAGTTTGTTTGCAATGTTGTATTCAACTGTGGCTTTGTACTACTCCTGTAGCAAATTTGGTTTACACTACAACTGATGATATAGAGGTGAGAGTGTACAATCGTTACCCATACATTTATATTATATTTTCTACCTTACTTCAGGCGACCTTATTGACTTCACCCTTCTGTCTGTTCTACCCCTTGAATAAAAGTATATTCATATAGTAAAAGGTTACATTACATTATTGAAATATTCTTGGTGCATAATTAGCTTCTGTATCGAATTCTACATATTCATCCACTATTATAGTAGTCCTTGCTAGGAACACTTCATTATCTGCATTAACACTCTATACAGTAATAAGGACCACTTAGCTCTCTCTTCGTATCGTATAAAATTGCTATGCTGCAAAGTTTTAAATAGATTTGCAAACTGATAAATATACCAATCAACTTGTTTTATGCTTGTACAGTAGAGAGTTACATCGCAATTTTCTTGTATACTTTTAGCCAGCTGGGCACTACTAGATTAAGTGAAGATTAAAAGTATATCTTATCACCACGTGTATAACATCTTCATCCTGTAGAATTCGATACAGAAGCCAACTATGCACCAAAAGAAGTTCAATAATGTAGCGTAACGTTTTGCTTTATGAATGTACTTTTATTTCACAAATAATTTTTGCAAAGTTATGCTAATGAGTGTTCCTCAACCAAATTCATTCAGTGAAAATTCCCTACTTCCCATTTTTTAATTATATATTATTAAAAAAGCCTATGAAAGAGAGAGAGAATACTTCAAATAATGAGTAAAAGAAGACTGAGAAAGAAATGTGAATGTGAGCATTATTGAAGTATTTTAGGTTTTGTGTGGAGCATTGAAAATACAACTGGCATAGCAAGTCCAGCTATATGAACATTTAGACTATGTGAGATAATAGTAGCTACAATGATCAAAGAATATTGATATGTTACATTATTGTAATAGTTCTGGGTAGATAATTTATACCAGCCTCCCAATCTACATACCCATCCACTATGATAGTAGCTTTTGTTAGGAACACTTTCTTCATATAATTAACACCTCTGCAGTAATAAAGGCCACTATGCTCTCTCTTCAAGTTATGGAGAAGTAAAGTATTACCCTGATAAGTTTTATTTAAGTTTGCAAATTGATTACTAAACCAATCGACTGGTCTCAAGCTTCCACAGCTGAGCTTTACATCGCTATTTTCTGGTACTTCCAGCCAGCTGGGCACCACTAGATTATCAAAGTTAAACCAATTATTTTGTACTACATGAACAAATAGAGTATCCTCGAAATAGTGGCGTTTGAAGGACCCGTGACATTGATAAAATCCCGTATCATTGAGGAGTATATCGACCAGTGTAACTTTGTTGTATCCTTTCTTGTGTCGCGCGGCCATAGGTTCATAATTGTTGTGCACCAAATAGTAAGTCCAGTCTACTGGGGTCGAACTGGCACAATACACAGTAACGGCAGTCTTTTCAGCAATATCTACGTGACTTGGAACTACATTATGTTTAGCTAAGTTACTCTGAACGGAGACGCTAAAGATAATTCGGTTAGCGCAAACTCTTCCCCAAGAATGAGAGGTTTCGTAGCTGTTCGCTGATCTCGCGTAACCAGACTTAACTTGTCTCGCGGGCCAGACCCTTTACCTAATCGTTCCGCTAGGAAGGAGCGATTAGGTAAAGGTCTGGCCCTCGAGACTAACCCTTAACCTGCCGCTACGCGAAAAAGATGTCTTATTGAGCTGTTCATCACTCTGGCGCAACTCCGTGAGCAAAGCTAGTAACTGGAGAACTTTAATGCCGTGCAGAACTATGCTGGGAGAAGCTGCTGGTAAATACACTGATATGGGACACGAGGTCCTCTTTCCACACCTCTGCAGAATAAATTTGCCCATGTCTATTGAATGGAGGGTCCTTGATTCCAACAGCTTCCATCGCAAGTCATTGTAGTGATTCTCATTTATCTCCGCTAATTCAAAATTTTTAACTTGCCAGTGGCATTTTTGAGGCAATGACCTCTTTCCACCTCTTAACTGGTATACTTCTGCTAAAGCCAACTCGAATATAAAGGAATCCAAATATGCCAATATATATCCTGACCTTATTTCAGCTGGTCAATAGCTCTCTCCCTAGACAAAATGAGTTGAGTTTCTCTGTCATGATCTTGCCTTATATTCTCGAGCCTTTCAAATCTCTCTTTCATATCCTATCGTTGTTACTTTCTTCTCTCTATCTCCTCTTCTTTCTCCTTCTGTCTTCTCTCTTCAGCTTCTAACTGCTCATTCTCCCGAAGTGTTTAGATCCTGTTTCGTTCCTTCTCTCTGAGTTCTTCGGCTACTGTCTTCTCTTGTTCCCTTAGCTTTTTTGCTGCTGTAAGCTCAACCTGTCTTCACTCTTTCTCTACCACCAGCTCTTTCACCTTCATTGCAATAGAAGCATGTAATGGCATTCACTAAAGCCATAATGGAACCTTCTACCCGTGAGTCACTTATTGCCACCACACCTTCAGCTCATCTTGGCACCTTACTGTGGGTAGTTATTAGCGCCCAATATCATACGTCGTAATCACGTGAGCTTGCTGCCAGCAGTGGCATGCTGGAATTGGAATTATGTGTTAAACATAGGTGTAGAATAATTTTTAATTGGGGGGCCGCACTTTTTGGTGCTTCATCCTTATCGAAGCTGTTTATCTCATGATCACTGAATACTTTATAGATTTATTTTTGTGCTGATTTAAAAAAATATTTTCATGCACCATTCATGCATGATCATTTATGCATGAACATTCACTGTCAGTACATAGTGATTTCGCCATTTTCCCCATATTTATTTCAAGGTTCAAGGAGGCATTAGCTAATTTATCCCAAACAATTTCCTCATCATTGCTATGTATTGTGAGAGTAAAGGACCTGCTTTTGTAGTGGCTAAAACTGGAAATCCCCACTATAAATTTGATGGGAACAGGATATTATGGGTGATGACAAATGAGGAGAACATGTTGGAGAGATAAGTGATGGTTGTAAGGTACCTGGATCTGACACTACACTGGAGCTTACACAATTAATATCTCTAATGTAATGTAAAGCAGGTATGTAAGTAGGCAAATGGCCAATAAGTAAAACTCTTTCATGCTACAAACTACTACAAAATTAAGTGTGAGCGCCTACCCCTTAGCTATTGTGGAGCGAATACCATCTAGTCATGAGAGAGAAATTAATTAAGCTAAGCAGAAACATGCATAGTTTCTCATTAGTGGACAATTGCTAACTATAGTCTGTCTGACCACCGCAAGCACTGTAAATGATATGCACTGTGTGACCCGCCTTGGCTTGTGACTGGGAACACTCTATTGACGACAGCAAAGTACGTTGCTGCCACCAGACTTAGAGTGGCACTGCCGCTAGCTACTTCAAGCCCCAGGATTAGAAATAGTTGTTAAGCAAACAGCACACGATTCCAAGTGACCTTCAAACACGTGACACAGCCGTACATATAAAACTGGTCAAGCAAACATTCAATCAATAAAAAAGAATGCGTGATTGGAAATTGAATCTAGCTTAAGCTATACACATAACAGTTGCATATTTATGTTCATGTGAGGTGTGGCCTCACACACTGTAACCAAATTTAGTCGCAATAACTAATGTCGGCAATGACCCGATACGTCCACGTTCAACTAGCTTACTGAGACCCTTTGTAAGCGAGCGATTGAACCCGCCCCGCTTGGCTTGACTAATCCGCGTAGCCAGACCCTTTACCAATCGCAACGCGAGGATACTTGCTTCAAACTCCAAACAAGTAATATCCTGCTGAAATTCTTTAAAGTTTGTATACTGTCTCTAAGAATAGACCCATGATCCATGAACCCTATTGACCTCATCTCACTTTCTAACATTTCCTTTAATATTCGGTTTTATGTAGCAGGTGTCCTAATAATGGTGTAACTAAGGATCGGTAGTTTCGACGAGTATATATGGGTTCTTTGAAGAAGTTGTGACAACATTATCGGAATTCTGTATTTTATTCTGGCCTACATTTTATCCCGTACACGCTGAAACCTCACCTGCAATCCCCTATCTTGCTGACGGTGCAAACACAATCAGTTGACCAGACCCTTTCCCGGGTTAAATTTGGTAAGCAGTCTGGCTACGCGAGACTAGACTTCACTTCGCGTAGAAAGGGGATCGCTTTTTTCATTCTCAGAAAATTTGCATTCAGGTCTGGAATAACGCTATCGGTCCTGCTTAGGAGGAATATTTCTAACCAGTTCCCCCTTGTGTGTGCTTTGCACGAATGCAAACCCCAGGATTCGTAGCTGCTTCCCTTTGAAAGTTTATTGTCCAGCAAACATCACTTGAACTCAAAGAGAGTGTTCCTGAAAATCTTGGAACCAGGGCTGAATAAGCTAATGTGGGGAGTGTTAGATGTGGCTTATAAACACTTTAACTTCACTAATTTTAACGCACTACTTGATTTCATTGAGTGTTTCTAGCTAATAGAGATTGCACTGGAGCTAACTATACTATAGGTCGAATGTAGTCACGCGTAGAGAGAATCTTCACCAAACCGTAGCGGTTAGGTAAAGGGTCTAGCTACGCGGACTAAGTCGATATGTGTACTGGTGAGTGTTTCCAAACTTATTTCTGAGTAATACAAATCTATCAATGTCACCCCATCAAATTCACACACTACTTATATAGTGAAAAATAATAGGGACAATGAATGGCTTGACACAACCATTGGACTACACCCATCGATTAAATGATGATGGAGAAGAAAAAAACTAACGGATTGGCTTGGTGCTCCTCTTGGCGTTTTTGGCCATAAGAGATTCAATCACAACAGGGAGCTAAGTTTATTCACTCAGGGTAGCACTTCCGGACAAATTAACTCGAAAATAGCGCCAACTAGTTTCGAAGAAGTCTCAAGTTAGCTACCCCAAGTTCTTAATATGTGCCGCCAAGAATGTTGATAAATCGGAACAACTGTTCTTAAAACTCTCCAATCGGGTGGGGCCACCACAGAAACGTCAAAACCGTCCTGAGTGTCGCGCTCTATTCGGGACAGTTGCATCTATACACACGTATAGGACACGCGTTCTCTTTTGGAGTGAATTCAGATAAAACATGCACTCCATCTATTATCTGAAGAAAAGAAACTTGATTGCATATCTCAGAACTGCATTCAAAATAGTGCTGCCAGCTGAACTGCCCATCCAAAAGCAGCTGTCAAATATTCTAGTTGGGATACTTTACCTCACCACAAGGTACATAGCAGCAGCCCTGTAGAGGGAGGTGCCAGTAACTTGGGAGTCCTATAAGGGAGGTTCTACTATTGTTTAATAATTTGACACCACAAAATTTGCTAATTGATTAGAATTTTTTTCAATAAATGGCTACAGTACTTGGATAATGTCTTCATTAACTACATTAATATGGGCAAGGAAACAAAAATGTAAAGCATTTACTGTAGTAGAACCTTCAACCTATCAACACCATAAGAGAATAATATGACCTTCTAATGTATAGGTAACCATTGCACACTCTCACTCCTACGCCATCAGTTACAGTGTAAGCCAAATTTGTTACAGTCATTGTATGAAAGCCACAGTAGTACCAAACATCACTGTAATTTGTAACATAAATTGCCGACCAACTCAGGTAAATTATTATTGTCAACAACTCCATATTCAGTATCTAATAATGCCAGCGATGACAAGAAGTGTTGCTAGGAGTCCATGAGTATTACTAATATCAAGAAAATATGATTTATTTATTTTACCTTCTGGATAAAATGCTTCACAATGAGTGCTGTAAAAAACTAGCATCTGTAACCACAATCTAGTTTACTCCATTATAATTAGAAAACCAATTGAAAATGATACACAAATTACCATAAAACGTGTATGATCAAATATTGGTTCCTGGTTCATTGCTCTTGTCCAGGCATACACCCCCCCCCCCCCCCCCCCCCCCCCCCCCACACACACACAAACACACACACACTCCATCTCACAGTACACCTGAAATAGCAGCCATTGGAAGGAGCCATTGGAAGACCGTGTCACATAGTAACCAGACTCTGATGAACATCCCATTTTGTTCGAAGGAAGTAGTATTGGGAGAAGACTCTGCCAGTTCACAGGAGAAATAAACTTGATTTCTGGAGGAGGACACAGTCACTGCTTACAGAATCGTTGACAGAGGCTGCCACCAGAGAGACACCTGCAGACCGCAGTTTGGACCTCACTCTTACTAACTTTCTTCTTTGATCCCAGGAGACACACATTTATAAATTATTATATTATTTTTAAAAAAAGCCTATGACAGAGAGAGAATACTTCAAATTAGAAAGAATTGTGAATGCGAACATTATTAGAGTATTTCAGGTATTGTGTGAAGCACATTGAAACTGGCATTGAAGTCCAATTATAGGAACTCTTAGACTAGTGAAATAATAGTAGCTACAATAATCAAAGAATGTTGATATGATGCTACATTATTGTAATAGTTCTGGGTAGATAATTTATACCAGCCTCCCAATCTACATACCCATCCACTATGATAGTAGCTTTTGCTAGGAACACTCTCTTCATATAATTAATACCTCTGCAGTAATAAAGGCCACTATGCTCTCTCTTCAAGTTATGGAGAATTAAAGTATTACCCTGGTAAATTTTATTTAAGTTTGCAAATTGATTACTAAACCAATCGACTGGTCTTAAACTTCCACAGCTGAGCTTTACATCGCTATTTTCTGGTACTTCCAGCCAGCTGGGTACCACTAGATTATCAAAGTCAAACCAATTATTTTGTACTACATGAACAAATAGAGTATCCTCGAAATAGTGGCGTTTGAAGGACCCGTGACATTGATAAAATCCCGTATCATTGAGGAGTATATCGACCAGTGTAACTTTGTTGTATCCTTTCTTGTGTCGCTCGGCAATAGGTTCATAATTGTTGTGCACCAAATAGTAAGTCCAGTCTGCTGGGGTCGAACTGCCACAATACACAGTAATGGGAGTCTTTTCAAAAATATCTACGTGACTTGGAACTACATTTTGTTTAGGTACAAATATTCGCCTCCAGTCATTGCCACGAACATCCGATACAGTGCTTATGACAACGAGGATTAACACTACGTTTATTTTCTGGTAAAAGATGGAGTACATTTATTTAAGTTAGTCTGAACAGAAACGCTAAAGAGTTATCTTTGCTAGCGCTAACTCTTTCAAGAATGAGAGGTTTCGTAGCTGTTCCGCGATCTCACGTAGCCAGACCAATTACCTACCCCTATGCGGAAAATGGTCTTAATGAACTGTACTAAGGCGCAACTCGGTGGGTAAAGCTGGTACACTTTAATAATGTGCAGAACTATGTTGGGAGAGACTGCTGGTAAATACACTGATGTTAGGACACGAGGTCCTCTTTCCACACCTCTCTGCAGAATAAATTTGCCCATGTCTTTTGAATGGACTACTATAACAAACTTGCTTAGCTATATGACAAAATAGCATTGTGTGATAACACTGTTTCTCAAATATCATAATGAATGCTTAAAATTTGTTTCTTGTGTGGTAAAACCCTCCACATTAGTCTTACATCTCTTGCAGTTTTCTAAGCAGGTAAAGCTAGCGAAACAATCTGAGGAGTAATTGAGCAACCTTTTTGTATATATGTTATTGGGATTAATTTCTTTTGACACTTTAAATAACATTGACTTGAATAAAAAATAGCCAAAGCTGAAGAACATGCCACCATGTCTGTCTAGATGAATCTCGTGAAAGAACAACATGTTGACCTTACACTACCCTTGAACAACCATAATTGAATTTGTGAATATATCTTGACAATTTATTCCTTTGTAAAAAACAAATATGTGCCGTTTATAACAACTTTGTTGTGATCATAGAGTGGACCATACTGTAAATTTTACATTAAATATTGCAAGCCGTTATGATAAAATATATTGTGGTAGCTATTGATTTTAGTATGAAGAACTTGTAAAACAACATTATCAGTGTTACAATATTGAATAGTCAAGAATCTATGCAACAAAACTTTAGTAGCTACCTGTGCGACAACAAGATATATGCTAAGAGTTACAATTGTAATACTACTCCACTCCAGTTTAATGTTACTCAACTTTAGTGTCTGTGCAACAACAAGATATAAACTATGAGTAATAATTGTAATACTCTAGTTAAATATTATTCATGTTTTATATTAAAGATAATAATGTAATTAGATTTTTATGATTATACATAGCGAAAAAATATTATGCAATAATTAGTACAAATATTTGTATTGTTATAAATACTAGTGATGTGCTTGAGCACAAATGGCGAGCGAGCCTAAAGACTATACTATTTTTATATGAATGATTTATGACTTCTAACACTGAAGCTACTGAAAATAAGGTCCAGTTTTAAATTTCGCATACAGGGTAAAGGGGTTTCAGTGCCATAGTAACAACTCTCTGCAACTGCTTGAATTGAAGGAAAAAAACAACAATAAAACAATATACGTTATTTAAAAGTTTTCTTTGTGATATTCTTTAGCTAAGTAGCTAGTGGTTGTAACACACAATGCCTTGACACAACTGGAGATGCACCTACACAGACTTACCTTCGCGGTAGTCTAGTGGACAATGTATTTTCAAGTAAATACTGTTGCGCACGGCTTATAACCATGACAAAGAACGCATTGACTTACCACCGCCACTAACTCGAATAGAAATGGAAAGTCCTTTAAGTTTTCTAGTTTTAACTGCACCCGCAAAAGAATTCAAAACGGTAAATAATTCAATTTCTAGGGTGATACGGGTACTGATCGATAAACCAGAGGATCCTGTTTAGTGCAATTTGGGACGGGGTCGACCACATAACTAACACAAAACGCGAGGGTCAAAGTACAAAATGACATACGTACGTCCAAACATATATACTAGTGATGTGCTTGAGCACAAATGGCGAGCGAGCCTAAAGACTATACTATTTTTATATGAATGATTTTGACTTCTAACACTGAAGCTACTGAAAATAAGGTCTAGTTTTTAAATATAGCATACATGGTAAAGGGATTTCAGTGCCATAGTAACAACTCTCTGCAACTGCTTGGAAGGAAAAAAACAACAACAAAACAATACACGTTATTTAAAAGTTTTCTTTGTGATATTCTTTAGCTAATAGTGGTTGTAACACACAATGCTTTGACACAACTGGACATGCACCTACACAGACTTACCTTCGCAGTAGTATAATGGACAATGTATTTTCAAGTAAATACTGTTGCGCACGGCTTATAACCATGACAAAGATCGCATTGACTTACCACCGCCACTAACTCGAATAGAAATGGAAGTCCCTTAAGTTTTCAAGTTTGAACTGCACCCGCAAAAGAATTCAAAACGGTAAACAATTCAATTTCTAAGGTGATACGGGTACTGATCGATAAACCAGAG
>WLWD01002092.1_pt1 | contig 91412 bp, 63 predicted proteins | sample 6712731 | NCBI WGS metagenome assembly WLWD01 (sample SAMN12718690, study PRJNA576275) | sponge metagenome | isolation source: marine sponge | host: Mycale hentscheli | place: New Zealand: South Island, Marlborough, Capsize Point | collected 2014-11-01
GATATTTCTTCCAGATTCGCTCTAAAATTAGTGAGCGGCTCCTTCGGCAGGTACTTTGTCCTTGTGTAGTAGTGGAGAAGCCCCTGTAAGTATACAATAGTAGTAATCGTGCATAGCAACCATCAACAAAAAATTGCGTAGGCGGTGTGCGGCCACCCTTAAGGCTCGCTCGCCATTTGTGCTCAAGCACACCACTAGTATACTTCTATATGATCAATTGTAAAACTACAGTAGAATGCTTTCAAAAACATTTCCTGTATGTAGTAGTAGTAGTAGTAACAGTCAAGTGTGCTATTGTTTGGGTGTGACCTATACTTCACCACAGGCCCTATACTTAACTCTGTTCCATCATCACTACTACCAAACTATTCCAACAAGTATCAAAGTGGCTCACCCTATTGACATACGGGAAGAGATACAAGTGAAGATAAGTAGACAGTAGTAATCACACTTCTGCTCACAGAGTTGTTGGAGTGGATCAGGACAAACTGATGATGATGAACCAGTCTAGACGCCCAGCAGCAGCAAACAACCCAGGTACACTCCACCACACAACCAGCAGTACAGCTTCATCAGCTCCATCTGTAGATGAAGACAGCCGTGTTGTGAAATTTCATATTTATGATGACAGCCTAACTGAAGAAGAAGTTGACACCTACTTCCAGCAGTTTGGAGAGCTGTTAAAAACCACTAAAATCCAGAAAGGAAAGCCAAACTCAGCAAATGTGCAGTTTAAAGATCCTTCCCATGCTCGATTAGCACGTAAGCAATCTCGATTCTCCATCCGAGGGGTTCACGACCAAGTTGCTATATTGCCTAACAATCCTCGACAATCTGGTCATACTCAAAGCCCTACTGAAAATTTGCTCATCTTGAAATTCTCTTGCAAGCCTTTGGCTTTAGCTGTTGTCCAGAAAGAGATCCTTAAAAAGTTTGCCAAATGGCAGATGATACAAGTAGACGTCAGGATGAACACATTTATCATGCAAGTTCCCGAAACTATTGCAGACTTGGTAAAGGAACAAGTCAAAAGTGTGATATCTTCTCACGAGTCTAAAATAGAGACCACAGATGTTTCCCTGGAGTTCTACTACCTCCCAGTGCTGGCTGACTTAGACATCCAGAGAGTTATTCATAGCATCAAACTCCCATCTCAGGTCAGAATCAGTCGGGGGGCTCAGAAAGTGGAGCTGGGGGAGCTGGCGGCTCATTATGAGAACAGGAGTAAGGGTGCATCAGAATTAGCCACTCTCAACCAGTATTTGACTCCTTCAGCTATGGAGGGAGGTGACAAATACCAGTGGTATTGGTGCGATGATGACGACACACTTCAACCTTACACTGAGCAAGTCAGTGATCAGATAGAGAAGAAGTTTGTGGCATACCACAATTGGACTTTAGAAATTACGATTAGAAGGCAACCTTACAAAATAGACCCTTTAAATATGACTCAAACTAACACAAAGACTCAAAGACAAAGGGAAATTAAAAGAGTGGATTCTTCAGATCTATTCATCAAGCTTCATATTACAGCACACAAAACAATCACTTCAAAATTAGTGAAGGAATTGAGAAATATTTTATCCAAATCCATAGAAAAAAAAGAAGTTCCTACACCCACTATACTAGCCTCAGCTCACACGTTCATTACTACTCTGCTAGATAAAGCCCAAAGAAATTACATTCAAGCTTATTTTACCCAACATAAAATTATCACTCTACAAGGACAAAAACATCTTACTGAAAACATCACGAAAGAAATCAGAGCAGAAATTAAGGAAATGAAAGAAAAAATAGATGAAAGTACAAAACCTTCAGTCCCAGACTGCTGGGAGCCACAGTCAGACAAGTGTGAACTCAAAATTGTCTCGAAAGATAGTGCGGAATGGAACGAGATCTCGGACAAAATACTAAAACCAAAGATTGTTAAAATTGAGCGCATCCAAAACACTTGGCTGTGGGAAACTTACCAGACGTCAGAGAAGAGACTGTCTAATAAGAATGACAGTGTTACCAATGAAAAGATGCTCTTTCATGGATCCAGTAAAATTGAACCCAAAAAAATCTATAATTCCGAGCAGGGATTTGACTACAGACTAGCCGCCCCTGGGCTCTATGGAAAAGGCAGCTATTTTGCAGTAGAATTCAGATATTCACACAAATATGCCTACAAATTGTCTGACCACGAACACCATCTAACAGACCACACCTCTCACACGACTGGCCGCACCCCTCACACGGCTGGTCGCACTTCTCACACGACAGGCCACATTTCTCACACGACTGGCCACACCTACCAGTTATTCCTGGTGAAAGTCATCACTGGAATCTCATGTGAATGCTCTGAATATAAGTATAAGGCATCTTTGAGGGCACCACCTGAGAAATCAAAGTGCCCCAGCCACTCACAGAATTTAAAGTTTGAAGGAGAAAGATTTGACAGTGTCTGTGGAAACTCAGATGGTTGCAAAATCTATGTCATCTATGACCTAGGGCGTGCCTACCCCGCCTACTTGATTACTTATACAATATGAATTACACTGCACTATCATGAGGAAGGAAAAAAAATGCAACTATTTCCATTAGCTATAGGTACACTTCACACAGCTTCATCAGCATTACCAGTTCTCTGTCAGATTTATTTAGCTATTATTGAAAAAATTATACTAAACCAGAACTTAAAGGTTTCCATTCAGCCTGGGCTCAGTCTCATAAATATATTTAGATAGTCCGAGATATTCGTCGCAATATAAGTAAGTTTACAATGTAGTCAGTAACTATTTTAGCTATGAATATCATTAGCTAATACAGGATTTCCTATTTATTTAGCTAGCTATTAACAACGGTGAATAAAAGTATATATAGACTTGTCACACTGATGAATTATCCTTAGCAACAATCATGAACTGTATTAGCAACGCTCATGAACTGTATTAGCAACGCTCATGAACTGTTTTAGCAACGCTCATGAACTGTTTTAGCAACACTGTTTTAGCCACATGCATAAATTGTGTTAGCCACACCCATAAACCTGTTTTAACCACACCCACTTCTTGGCCTGACCAATTCATGAGAGCTTGCTCTGTCCCTCTGCTGTAAGCTGGCAGTTACATAACTACAGGCAGTACAAGGGGAAATTTCCTGTTATAGCGCTTTTATAGTAAGGGATATCCCCAGGTGAATCCCCTTTGCAAAGCCAAGCATATGCTGTGACTTCCTTATTTGGCAGAGGGCATTTATCAGTTAGGTGCCAAATAAAGCAACCTAGAAGTTGACCTTCCATAGCTGTAGTCAACTGGTTGACTCCACCAAGAACTATTGATCAACTAACATGTATGGCTCGAGATTTGGTCAAGATGGCAAAAAACCCTTCAGATTCCACTCAAGTCGACATCCAATGCTACACACTCCTAGCAGGCCAAAGAATGTATCTCCCTGCACAGTCAAAGTGGAGAACCTAGCCAAGATGACAATGGAGAAAGACCTCAATGAAAGGCTGAAGAACTTCAACATAACATCACTCAAGATAATCCAGTGCAGTGAAGCACCAGTCAACTATGCCTGGGTAAACTGTGCTGACCAAGCTTCAGCTGAGCAAGTTGTTGAAGCTGTTCACGAAAGAATGCTGCTTCACCAAAACAGACTCACAGCTAAGATAAAAGGCCAGAAAAGACCCTACAGTGCAACCAGTCCTGTAGCTGCATCTGCTGCTATGCCTGTTGCTAGACCTACTGCTTCCACAGGAAAGGATATTTGTGCTGTGAAGCTGCTTATATATGATGACACTTTGACTGATGCAGCCTTAGACCTCCACTTCCAGCAATATGGTGAGTTGTTAACAGCAACAAAGATCCGGATAGGCAGGCCGAAATTTGCGTATGTGAATTACAGAGACCCAACTTCTGCTTACCAAGCACGATCCAACTCTCCACATATCATCCAAGGGGTACAGGTGGTAGCAGTACCTTACAAGGTAGTGGGGACTACCATCCCAGTGAACTCAACCGAAGGTTGGCTGACCCATGAGTTATCTTGCAAGCCGTTGGCTTTTGCCGCGGCTAAAAGAGAAATATTGAGAGAGTTTGCCAATCAGGAGATGATGAAAGTAGACGTCAGGGGGGATAAATTTGCTGTGCATGTCAAGGGAATTATTGCAAGTTTGGTAAAGAAACAAATCGAAAGTGTGATATCTTTTCACGAGTCTAAAATAGAGACCAAAGATGTTTCCCTGGAGTTCTACTACCTCCCAGTGCTGGCTGACTTAGACATCCAGAGAGCTATTCATAGCATCAAACTCCAATCTCAGGTCAGAATCAGTCGGGGAGCTCAGAAAGTGGAACTGTGGGAGCTGGCGGCTCATTATGAGAACAGGAGTAAGGGGTCATCAGAATTAGCCACTCTCAACCAGTATTTGACTCCTTCAGCTACGGAGAGAGGTGACAAATACCAGTGGTATTGGCGTGACGATGACGACACACTTCAACCTTACACTGAGCAAGTCAGTGATCAGATAGAGACGAAGTTTGTGGACAGAGACAGGTTTCTGAGAGTTGGCATTGGCAAGTATAATTACACAATAGACACTTTCGGTATGGTCCAAACTAACAAACTGACTCTTAAAGAAAGAAAAATGAAAAGAGAGAGCACGACATCTTCAGGCGTACATAAAACAGATAATATCCATCTGCAGATCACGGCACATCAAGATCACACTTCAGAGCTGGAAAGGGAAATAAAAGATATTGTATCAAAATCCATCCAAGAATCCACCGTCCAATTACCTACCACGGCAGCCTCCGTCAAGTCTTTCACTGCTTCTCTGCTAGACTTGGCAAGACAAAACTACATCCAAGCCACCGTGGACAAAGATGGACTAACAGTTATGGTCTTGAAAGGAAAGAATATCGTCGTCAAAAGCACCGAGGTGGAACTGCTTGCAGAAATTTTGAAGAAGGAGAGAGCAATGGAAAAGATGGCAAGGATGTCAGTTCCTGCCCACTGGGACCCACAGGTCGAGAAGTGCGAATTGAAACCTGTAACCAAAAGAAGTTCAGAATGGAATGAGATTTCCGACATGATGCAGAAAATAAGCTTTAAAGTTGAAATCACCAAAATTGAGCGTATCCAAAACACTTGGTTGTGGGAAACGTACCAGATGTCAAAAAAGAGAATGTCTGATAAAAATGATGGCGTTATTAACGAAAAGAAGCTTTTCCATGGACCAAAAGAAAACAAGCCCAAAGACATTTACGATTCAGAGCAGGGATTTGATCACAGGTTAGCCTCCCAAGGGCTTTTTGGAGAAGGAACTTACTTTGCAGTAGAATCCAGCTACTCGCACAAATATGCCTACAAACAGTCCAGCCACACCCGCAAATTGACCGGCCGCGCCTACCATACCACTGACCACACCCACCAGCTATTCCTAGTGAACGTCATCACCGGAATCGCATGCAAGTGTTCAGCAGGTGAGAGAACGCTGAAGGCACCACCCAAGAAGTCTGACAGGCATTACTGGTCTAACAGACAGGGACCCACTACAACAAAGTTTGAAGGAGAAAGGTTCGACAGCGTGTGCGGAAAATCGAACGGCTCAGAGATATACGTCATTTACGAACTAGGGCGGGTATATCCTGCCTATTTGATCACTTACACAGTGGACCACGCGATCCCATTCTTCTAGCTTGTCATAAACACAACACAGCATTCACAAGTTACAATGTCAATGGAGATTGTACTATTGATCAATATGTTATTCCAAAGACACACACATATACACATGTGCACACACGCATGCGCACGCACACACAAGAGGACCAACAAGACAATGCCATTTACAATGTGCAATGTCACATGGACTTATCACTTATCAGTTTGTTAAATGCACAGAACATGAACCATAATGTACTAATAAACTCTTAACATGCATGTTTACACCTATACACAATTGCTGTCCAAATTCCATTTCTCGAGAAACAAACTATCGAGGCTAACAAAAAAATTTTTTTTTCTTTTTAAAAGTTTACTTTATATTGCGAAGGCAATAGTGAACATCAGGGTTCCATACAGGATTTTTTTTTGGGGGGGCCCACATATTTGTTTGACCACACCCACTTTTGCTGAAACCACACCCGTTCGATTAAAAACCGTCTAGAATCAGTGACATCAATCTTGGAAGACTAATGTGTATTGCAATTGAAGGACCTCAATTAACTGAACTTTCACCAAATATTAGATATATACAAACAAACAAAAATCACAGAATACCATTACAAATCATAACCACAGAATACCATTAAGTAGTAAATATTATTAATTTATTTCATGAAATTGTGGGGGGGGGGGGGGGGAAAAATCCAGGGCGTCCCTACCTCTGTATGAAACCCTGAACATAATAGTACCATAAATGACTCATTAGAAGGAGGGGGAGAGATAGAGAGAGAGAAAAATGATCAAATTGAATACATACATAGACCAGGCTGCTTTGGTAAAGGGTGATCACATATCATATTCTCCTCATGTGTTACAGAACTCACCTAAGGTAGTGTTGGCTTGACTGATAACATCTCCACCTGATGCTTCTCCTCCACTCTCTGTGGCTGGACGCGTGGCTGAAGGGGCAGACGAAGCCACGCTAGACTGAACCTCTGGCCCGCTGGAAGGTGTGGTCACTGTGGTAGCTGGAGTAGTAGAAGCAGGAGTGGGCGTGGTTGTGGAAGACGTGGTCGTTACAGAAACACTGGGCTGCTGAGGGTTACTTTCCTGGGCGCTGCCACTGAAAATTATCAAATCACGGATCAAAATAACTTCACTTTTTCCTTATCTCTATAGACACTACAATTTAGCCGGTCAAATCTTTATCCCAATGAAGGAATACTATTAATGATTAAAAAAAAGAGGACAAAATTAGCAAAGCACAATGATAAAAGGTGCATGAGTATTGTAATTTGTACCCACTACATAATTCCACTTTTGTACAAGTCATCCTTGCCAAAAGAAAAGTATCAAGTTCCTTTATGCCCTTAGTACAATAAAAAGTGTTACTAAATACTTCTAACTAGCTCATTCAACTCTTTCTCCCTTCAAAGAAGAAGGGCTGACCCAATAGTTTCAAAATGAGTATCACTTGCAGCCTATTATACATGTAGTGATAACATTTAGATTTGCCCTTACTCCGTGTGTGAAGTAGAGGTTGGTGCACTCGGACGTGAAGCCTCTGCAGCCGCACCACTAGTAGACTGCAGCAGAGAGAGAGAGAGAGAGAGAAGAGAGAGAGAGAGAAGAGAGAGAGAGAAGAGAGAGAGAGAAGAGAGAGAGAGAAGAGAGAGAGAGAGAAGAGAGAGAGAGAGATAAAATTCTAAGTTTGAATGGGAAAACCAACTATTTCCAAATGAATGAATATGTCTAGAGCAAAATTTTGCTGATAATATGTAAACCATGTCAGAATTTTTACACTTTAGATATTGGAAAATGCAACATTAGTAGCAGGGAAGCATTTGTGCAGAATACCCACGGGTACAGAAAACCACACTTGCAGTATGTCAATAGGTACAGTATGACCACTTGTTGTACCCACTTGTAATAACAACACAAGAATTGCCGAGTGTTTGCTTTTAGGTACACATATTATTGGCGAGCGAGACAGTATTAGGGGTGGATAATGCAAAATCGGGTATATATACATACCACTGCTCAAGAAAATGAGGTAAGAAAGTAATTTTGTATTTGTGTACTAAAATTGATGGTCTTTTGTTTTTGTAGCTGAGAGCTTGTTGTCAAGAATTCACTGTAATTTAGATAGTCAAAGTAACTTAAATTTGATACTACAGAAATTAACCAATACTCAGGAAATTGAGGTAAGTAGTAATTCCATATTTGTTTTCTAAAATTACAAATAATAACACTGGTTTATTTTTTTTAATCGTAGCTGAGAGCTTGTTCAAGAGTTACTGGTAATTGAGGTTATCAGAATGGCAGATGTTTGATACTACAGAAGTTACCATTAATCAGGTTAAGAGAGTAATTAAGTATTTGTTTGCTGAAATAAAAGGTCATAATTACTATTATAGTTCAAACATAGTAACAATATTGACATTATGTTACCTAACTAGCAGGCTCGCTTGCCATTTGTGCTCAAGCACACCACTAGTATATATATATATGCGTGTATAAATGGTACGTATGCCTTTAAACGCACGCGCGGATCCCCTTTTTTCCTCCAAAAAACACGGGTTTTTAGGCTTGAACCCAGTTTATTCTGAAACTACAGCATTAAGCAAGCCTTACTTTATACTTAAGCTCCGAAGTGTGAGAAAATTCCTGTGAAAACGCTTGCTTTTCAAAACACAAAAAGTTGATTAGACCGGTTACTATGGCATTGAAGACTCTTTTCCAGACTTAATTTCAAAACTTCGCCGTTTTAGGGGGGGATACGGAGTGCCGATTGTTGGTTGTCAAGAGCAATTGGTAGTCAGAATGCCACAATATTATATTACTACTCGAGGGATGCTGAGGTAAGTACGTAATTCCATATTTGTTAGCTAAATATGCAAAAATAACTCTGACCTTTCTTTTATGTAGCTAAGAGCTTGTTGTCAACAGTGGCTGGTATATTCAAATAGTCAGAATGGCTTAAATTTGATACTACGGAAGTTACCACTGCTCAAGAAAATGAGGTAAGAAAGTAATTTTGTATTTGTGCGCTAACATTGATTGTCTTTTGTTTTTGTAGCTGAGAGCTTGTTGTCAAGAATTCGAGGTAATTCAGATAGTCAAAGTAACTTAAATTTGATACTACAGAAGTTATCAATACTCAGGAAATTGAGGTAAGTAGTAATTCCATATTTGTTGGCTAAAATTACAAATAATAACACTGGGTTTTTTTTTTATCGTAGCTGAGAGCTTGTTCAAGAGTTACTGGTAATTGAGGTTATCAGAATGGCAGATGTTTGATACTACAGAAGTTACCATTAATCAGGTAAGAGAGTGGTTTGTATTAGTTTGCTGAAATAAAAGGTCATAACTGCTATTATAGTGTTTGCATGAAGTAAGCTAAAAATAGTAATAATACTGTATTTTATGTTACCTAAATATCAGGCTCGCTCGCCATTTGTGCTCAAGCACACCACTAGTATATATGTATGTATGTATGTATGTATGTGTATATAATACAGGAATGAAACCAATAAAACCCTTCAGTGATAAATCAAGCCAATAGAATAACTCAAGTGACCCTTTACCAACTTTGAGAATATTGCAATTGTAATGCTACTGAACTAGGAAGTAACTAGTACACAATAACCTCACACAATATGAGCTACAACAATTAGCTATTGCTAGCCAGCTCACTGTTTCATTGGCTACACAATGCATTGTTTGGAATTAAAGGTACCGCTGAGGAATACAGTAGTTATGGTGAGCAAGCTAGCACAGAAACTATCGGGAACAACTTGTGACAAAAGGATATCAGTGAAAAAACTCATTCTCATGGCGCTTTACCAGATTTAAGCATATTTCACAGACTACAATACAAGTTAATCAGTTTCGCTCACTTGCGTAGTTTTAACAAGTTCTCTCATAAAATAACAATAAGTTTGTGTTCACACCACCACAAGTCATAGCTGGGGCATGACATTGACGTTGATTAGCTGCTACCACTAATCCTGTGCAGTGGAGTGTCTTGGCATTGATATGCCAGTATTCTTACAGAGTATAAAAATGATTAAGGTGTTAAAATATTCAGCACAAGCTGCTTAGTCTCTGGCCAAATAGCTTACTGTAAGGCCTTTAAAATTAGCTTCCATTAAAGGAATCTTGGTATAATTACAAAATTCATGGTGTTTTTTTTTTTTTTTTACAAGTGTTAGTATCATTCATTATTGCTAGAAACTGAAAGATGTACCAAGAACTTATCTTGATAATATACACCACTAAGCACTATGAATTACAATTATAGTGGAATTTCTCTTTATACTGCTAATCACATCGACATCTAGTCTCACTTAGCCAGACCCTTTACCTGTAACAGCTACGCTGGGAAAGGGTCTGGTGGCATTAGTACATAGTACCAGTTCAATACCCTCCAGATCTCAGGGGGAAGTTGCGGTTCCGGTGGTGGTAGTCAGTAATTTAGGATTACCGCAGCCACTCAATCAAGCCTTTTTCACTGTCCCGAGACTTACGCGTATGTACTATAATAGAGGAATTGGGCAGTGGAACTTGCTGTAAATAAGGTGAAAAACACTAGGGATTCATGAAAGGGCTGCAGGAGTAAAATGGTGGATATATAAGAAAACTTTGCTCATTGATATTGACAACAACAAAAAAAAAAAAAGGCGATTTTGTGACAATAACAATGCCACTGTTATATGCTAGGAGAATAAGCTGGTATGTTGCACCTTATAGCTACCAATAAGTGTCATAAGGCAGTTATGCACACCTCATATCACACCCCCTCTAACAGTGCAAGAGATATTTCGTACCAGCATTTAGCTAGGCATTGAAGTTTTTCGTGTGCGGTATTTTTACGTTTACATAAGGGTTTAACCGCGGAGCATAGGTGAAGGACTAATTACATTCCTTTTGAACTGGTACTATGTACTAATGTCACCAGACCCTTTCCCAGCGTAGCTGTTAGGTAAAGGGTCTGGCTACGCGAGACTAATCGACATCCTGTCTCATGTAACAATGACAACATAATGAAGAGTATTTAAAGTTTTTATATGTTATATACACTTACTGAGGTAGCAGTGGGCTTTTTGGTCTTAGTTACCATCACCACCATGAAGTTAGACTCCTGGACATTGTACTCACTGATAACTTTATCATTGTCCAAAACCTTGCCTGAACAAACAACAATTGCAACGAGAACGGGTTAGATATAAAATAATAGAATGAAGGAAAGAAATGGGAAAACATGATAAAAAAGAAATGGGGGGAAAGAAAAAAAATGGGGGGAAAAGAAAAGAAATGGGGGGGGGGAGAAAAGAAATGGTGGAAATTGAAGAAAAAAGGGGGGGATGAAAGAAAGGAAAAAGCAAGAAATGGGGGTAAAGAGTCGAAACGAACTGGAGGAAACAAGGCCCAAAGCGGGGCAATTGAAGGGGTGCACGAGGGAAGGGGAGGAAATGGGGGGTTCGGGGGGGGGGGGGGTGGGGAGGGGGATGGGGGCGAGAAAATGAAGAATGGTGGAAAATAAGAAAAAATGGCAGAAAACGAAAAGAAATGGGTAAAATAAGAAAGAAATGGAGGGAAAAATGGGGGGAAGAGAAAGAAATTGGAGGAACAAGGGGGGGACAGACAAGAAATGGAGGAAAAATGGGGGGAAAGAAAAGAAAATGGAGGGAAAATGGGGGGAAAGAAAAGAAAATGGAGGAAAAATGGGGGGAAAGAAAGGAAATGGGGTAAAGGAAGAAAAGAAAAGGAGGGAAAATGGGGGGAAATGAAGAAAAGAAATGGGGGGAAATGAAGAAAAGGAATGGGAGAAAAAGGGAAAAAATAAATTGGGAAGAAAAAAAAAAAAAAAAAAAAAAAAAGTAGATGAAAGCCCCTGGAGAGATTTGAACTCTCGACCCCTGGTTTACAAGACCAGTGCTCTAACCACTGAGCTACAGAGGCAGCACAGCTTCAAAAATGGTGCTTAAAGATTAAATAGTCACATCCACTGTATTACAGCCCCCTTTTCACAATAATTATTGTTTCGCATGCATTTCATTGAGTTGCTTTCAACTTTTCCACATATAATTTCACGTCCTCATGAATTTCATTAACCTTTTAACTTGCAAACCAATCTGTTATTAAAAACATAGAAAGTTACAACATCTATACCATGTAGACCTTATACAACTGTAGTCAACCAAAGTTTGTATACATAGGAACAAAAAAATAACAATCTATATAGTAATACGCTTGTGTGTCAGTAACGACGACGACGACGGTGTGTGTATTCATGAATAATTCATGAGCTTTGTATGGTTCAGTAAAGCATCGTTCATTTATGGTAGGTAAAGTATCCCACAATCAGTAGAACATGCTGGTTAGGCCACACCAAATTAATTTGTTGTTGCTCGGGCTAACTAGGCTGAGATGTAGGGTCGGTAGGTAGGGGGGAAAAAAACAAAAAAAAACATGAATATCATTTTAAAAATCATGAATATCATTAATTAACATGTCAATATTACTTTATTGTTCATTCGACTCGACGTCTTTTCACATTGTTTGGGTGAGAAACTTTATTAGTCTTGCCTTTAGATTGGCATATGCAGCAGAGTGGACGGACTACCCTAGCTTCTTTTCAATTCTGCTACTCCTGTTACTAACCCTCCTTCATTTTTTCCACAATAATAGCACACTGGAGGGAATTTGACAAGTGCAGCACTGTAATATGAAGTTTCCATTGAAAATTTTTTTTTTTTTTGAAATCAGAAAAAACAGGGTAGGTAGGGCCCGAGCAACAACAAATTAATTTGGTATGGCCTTACTTCTAAAAAGCGGGTGCAATTGACGATGGAAGGCGGCGTAGGTTTCAAAAAGGAAGGCAAAAGTACGGAAGAGAAGGTAAAAGGCGATTAATCGTAACTGAAAAGCGAATGGAATCAGCGAGGTAAGGGGTGTAGGTTTACAATAGAAGAAAAAGGCAAGCGATTAATTATAACTAAAAAGCGGGTGGAATCGACGAGTAAAGGCGGGGGGGGGGTTAGTTTTCAAAAGAAAGGCTAAAGTACGAAATAAAAGACAAAAGTTTCTCAGGACAGAAATTCAGAAGCAGGAGAGATAGACAAAATAAAAGGGGGCTCCATGACTCAAGAAAAAGAGCTGAAGTTAAGAGAGGTGGGTAGAAGAATAGCTCAGATAGTTCAGAAAAAAGAGAGTAGGAGAGGGAAACTTATGTAACCTTAACCAATGGTAGAGAATGATAACTGAGTAAGATAACTTGTGCTACTGCATTCTTACTTTGCAGTACGTCAAGCGCCGTGGCAGGGTACTTGCTAGTACACTTAATTATGTAATCAACCACAAAAACTGGCACAGGCACATTCTTAGCTTTTTTGATACTTCAAACTGACATACCAGTATTGAATTAAGCACACTAGCACATTATATGTGGTAAAACAAATTTGTGTCAATGCCATTGCACCAATATTTGGGTGAGCAAAGCAAGACCTTCACTAATAAGTCCAATTGAGATTTTGGTGTATATGTATGGCAAAGCTAATGCGTGTCCATCCCCGGAGGCTACTTCAAAACGTTAACATGAACGTGGGCGCAAGAAATTTTGGAAAAAATACTTTGAAATAATGCCAGGAAAATAAAGGCAAAGAGCTACGGAGACAGAAGAGGACAGACGTTCACAGTTTAGACTTACAAACTTAGGGAGTTGATTTTCTATTCTATTAGTGGTAAGTTAAGTTAACTTGGTTAATGCACTGTTTGTTATAGCTATACACTTTGCATAACAGATTTTAATATCTATTGTCCAATAGTCAAGTCACTAAGAGAATACAATACAATGCTTTATTTACTAGAGCTCTGGTACAATAGAGCATTAAAAATTAAACAAAAACATTTAACTAAAAATTTAAACAAAAACATTTATTAACAAAGAAATATTATAAGTTGGTTAGAATTCAAATTTGAATGTCAGTCAGACCAGGCACATCACTAGTTCTTAGCTGAACATACGCAGTCATCCTCACTATGTTGCTGCCAGTAATCCAGACACGATGGAAGAGGAGTACTGGTGTCTTATTAATATGCCCATAATATTCACAGAAAACTAAATAGTAGCAATAAGCTGTGAAAACATGAGAAATCTAGGTAATTAAAGGAATCATTATTAGACTTGTGTTATCTTGTAATCCTTCTCTGACTGTATGGCCTTGTAGATATTATTCACAATGAAGTTCTGAATTACGAACACCAAAATTACTTGTTTGTTTTTGTTCACAAGTACAGTAATAAAATTAAAAGTTGCATAAAGTTACAGGCTAATTAATTTTATTTTTTTTTACAAATGTTTCTTACATTATCGAGTGTAAATATATTTTGACAGCAAGAATTCATGCAGGGTTTTCACATATGAAGGAGGGGAGGGGGGGACCATACAAACTTGGATAAAAACTATAATGTCAATACATATGTTTTTGCATATAGATTTATTTGAATTCTTGGTGGGAGAGAAACTTCACCTTGGGATGGGAAACGTATTGTAACAAAAAATAAGATGTCTGATATTATATATATATATATATATATATCAATGCTTGGGGAGGGGAGGGAATCCCACCCCTTAAACACAAACCTGGTTCCATTTTTTTCTAAAAAACACAGCTTTTTAGGCCTACTCCCAGTTTCCTCTGGAACTACAGCAGTAAGCAAGTCCTATTTCAGGGTTAAGCTCAAAACTATGCAATAATTCTATAGAAATACTACTGAAGCTATTGTTTACTAAGAAGGTAGTTTTATATTGTTAGCTAAAATTAACTGTATATTTTACTTCTAGACACAAATGGAGTCTGTTTTGAAGAGCCACTGGTACTTCACTTAAGAAATATTAAATTTGTACTGTAGAAGCCTTCATTACTCCAGAAAATCGAGGTAAGAGAGTATTCTAGTACTTGGTCATACACTACTAAGTTCAGTAGTTTCATTTTTTTAGTTACAAGTACGTACATAGTCATTAACAATACATATTCATTTTAGCTACTACAGCAGTAATTTAAATATATATATATATGTATATAGCCTTGTTGTTACAATAGTTAGTTAATGCTTTAGTCTCATGAAATTCAACCTCTATCAAATTTAATTTAAAATCTATTCGTTGTTCAATTAAAACTACTGGCTTGCTTGCCAAATGTGCACAGGCACACCACTAGTACTTGAAGTAGAATCATAATGATAATAACCATTAGTAATTCAGCGAAGCGAGCGGAGCTGACTCTCTAATGAGTTCGCGATATATATATGTGACAGTACTTGGGAAAAGGGACCAATTGCGTTAAAAATTGAAAAATGAGTTATTCATATCACTGTGTAGAGCACTTCTTATGGAGTATTTTGATACCAAGTTTATAGGCAGGCGCTGCTTGGTTCACTAAATATACGAGCGGCAATCTGACCAACTTGAGCACAGTTATTTCGAGAAAACTGCAATTAAAACTTCTTATTCAATTGCTCGCGGAGTTAACGTTGAATTCCGTAATCTAACCGGAAGTCCGGGTTACGTAAGACTGTCTTATGCTGGGAAAAAAAATGGTGGCGATCAGCTGAAAGGCAGTAAGTTATAGTTGGGGCCGCTTACTTCATTGATGGGGGAGGCCTTACTCAGTTTAGACCGTACATTGTGTAAGAGTGCTGGACAGGTATGGCTTTAAATAGCACTAGATGCGTATAGACATAGTTTTACAGGCCATTTTGTGCTTCTTTTTTTCTGTTTCCAACAGTTTGATAGTTACAGTAAGTCATGGTAACTATAATACAGTCACTCTTTCAGAAATGATCAACTAGCTTGGTTTGTTAGTTCACTGGCTAGCTAAGTTTAGGATTATATTTGTCTTGCAGCCAGCTTGTTGCCTGTTTTGGAACAAATGAACAATAGGAATCTCTTTAAATCAATGAACAAAAATGATGGACTTTCAAAATGTATTGCCTTCTCTTGTTGCAGTGTGACAGAAGTCCTCATCATCACTGAAACCTTTGTCCAGTCAGAGACTTGCTGATTCTTCCAGTGTGTTCACAAAAATAGTCCCAGGAGTCTCCAGGTCTGCAGACTCCAACTACAAGACTCCATAAAGCAACATCAACCTATATAGCTTGATTATTCACATTTATTATTTCTATTCTGTTGCCGCAATGCTATAACAAAAACTTGTAAGAATTTACCCGCGATTATCCAGGTAGGGATAATTTGTTGCTAGGCAACAAATTGAATTCGCCCACGATTTTCAATTACTCGCGGGTTGGATTTCCGTGCACGCACGGAAGGTCAAAATAGAGAGTAAAAGGTGACTGTGTTTAAACGGGGCGCTCGGACCTTTAACAACGGTTTCAGCCACTCAAATTTGGTGTCAGTGTAGCTAAAGGGTAGGAGATACCTATGGGCGAATAAAAAGAAAACAACAACAAAAAAATTTTTGTCGGTGTTTGGGCTCTACTGTACATTTTTGATTTTACGTAATTGGTCCCTTTTCCCAAGTACTGTCACATATATATTTAGGTCTAGGAATTGTTTTTGTTCTTGCGTGGGCGTACGTGTGCACATTTTCTCCTACGCGCTTGCGCGGGCCGGGTAACCTTCTTAGCAACATTTTTTTGTTTACCCGCCGTACGAAGTAGCGATGCCCAGTGAAACAAATTCTGGAAAGAGAGACAAAATGTTAGAAACGCTCGGTCAAGAGCTGTGAGGGCGTTAGAAACTCCAGAAGAAAAATTAGCAAGGAGAGAGATAAGAAATGAAAAAACAGGGCAAGGAGGAGGAGAGCTAAAACGAAACAGAAACAGGTAGCAAAGTAAAGAATCTTTCTTTTTGAAAAGCCATTAAATGTTCCTAATATATTTATTAGACTATTCCTGAGGATTACGGTACCAGGAGCCTTCATCATAGAAAAAAGCTACCACTATTGTTTTCTCACTTTGACAGTATTTTGTAGCCACACCAAGCATGCATGGAATAGCTGCAATTACAGGGAACATGCATCGCTCACTTCGCTATTTTGTGCTATTAGAGCACATCACTAGTTATAATAATAATAATAAAGTAGTCATTTTTAAGACTCCAAGCATAAGCATACGAGCAATATTATTCCACCTTTACAAGTCTCAGTAAATTTCCCAACCTTCTCCATGTATAAACAATGATTCCAATTTCTTCTATATTTACCAGTTCAATGCCACTATCCAAGATAAAAGGGTATCAGGAGAAATGAAGAAGAGTAGCCCTCAAGCTCTATTACTAATAATATGGCTAAATTCAATTCCCAAATTAACAACTGCACAATACTTGGAACATAGACAAGCTAGAAATCAGAATCAGAGTTAGAGAGTCAGTATTATTTAAACCAGCATATGATATATTAAATAAATATGGACTAAACCCTACCCTTTCTAAACGAATTCACTGATATATTAGAACCCTGACAACACACTACTACGTTCACAATACAGACTCTTACCAGAGTATATCAGTTTGAGTGATGCAGCAGGAAAAGAGGACCCTTGAGTTTCTTCTATCTTTTCCTTCAAGTCTGACACCTTCAAAACACAATTTTAAAATTCTAATTAAAGCACCTCGAATCTGATTGGCACCACCAAGGACAAATGAATCATTCCAGTCTTGAAAAGATACTCACCGTTTTGGAATCATCGATTTCTATCTTAAAAACCTTCTGCTGTAGTGTTTTGACGGTAATAATCATCCTGGCAACTCCCAAGTACGTGTGGTCTATTCTTCTTTCACGAAACTGCAAAGGAAGTCTTTCTATCACCAGCAACAACTTCGACTACAAGCCTTCACTTGTCAGTACCCCAACTTCCTACAACTCAGCTTTCTCTACTTATCAGCAGTCTCTAAGGATTTCGTAACCAGCATTGGCTCGTACGTAATACATACTTTTTTACTCGGCCAGAGCTTATAAAAACGTGACGAATGCTGACGTCATCACAAAATCTGCGGTGTAATGCAGCAAGCTAACGTGGCTGACTACCATACCAGTTTGAGAGGAGGATGGCTTCAACTTCAACAAATAAGGATATTCCTACGGTGCTTGCATTGGAGCTCTCTGGCCACCAGGGTCCAGTAAGAGCAGTTAGATTTAATAGTAAGTTAATGTTGAGAATATACTAGACGTTATCAGGGCCGTACTACATGGTCGGGCTGGTCAGACCGTAATAGCTGATCACTCTTTTGGGATGACTTTACTTATTCATAGATTAATTTATCTATTTATTTAGAGGTATGTTTAAACAATTTCATTGCAAACAATGATAACATAAGATTATTTGCTATTTTGGTTACTTGCAATGTAGCTAATTCATTGTCATTTTGATTAAACCACATGTCTACTTAAAAGTGGCACATTTAATTACATATCCCTGTGTGCTGGCCACAACCCCTCCCAACCATAAGGACGAATGTACCAATACAGGGCAATACTGTTTACTAATCAACTTCATGCTAATTTATGCTCTTCATTCATAAATTAATATTCAAACTCAAATCATACAATCAATCATTAATACTTTTAAAATTTCGCGAGTTTTGACCTAAATATATTTGGGCCCCTCTCTGTCACTAGTGCTGGATCCTCCCCTGGTGTCATAGCTGTATTTCTTTCAGGGAATGGGTCCTATTGCATGACATGTGGCAGTGATAAGACTCTGAGACTGTGGAATCCCCACAAAGGTCTCCGCATCAAGACGTACATGGGGCATGGAGCCGAGGTCCTGGATGCAGATGCGTATGTCATATAATAATAATAATAATATTGTGTATCCAAGTGATGGAATTATTTACAGACTTAGAATGTTTGATGGTGTCTGCCAGGTCACATGACAATGGCCGTATCGTGTCGGGAGGAGCCGACAAAGTGGTGATACTTACCGATGTTGGCACGGGACAGCCCATAAGAAAGTTCAGAGGTCATTTGGGCGTAAGTTATTGCACATTTATTTCAGTGCATGTACGAATAATACCTTTGTAGTTTTGCTTTTGTTAGTGATATTTGAGTTTTGGCTTTAGTGTGTGTCATGAAGTATTCAATGTTTAATATTACATGCTTTACTGTATGTGGGTGTGGCTTTTAAATGCAATCAAATTGCATTGCAACTAATTAATTTAACAATCTAAAAATTAGAACTCAGAGATATTTGCACCTAAATGTGTAGAATGGTAATAAAATTTGAAGCATAGCACTCTTATTCTATTATTTTTCTTTGATTTCCTTGATTAATAAATTTTTTAATGATGACTGCTTTGAAGTATATTTCCATAGTTTAAAAAAAAAAAATCTTTTTTTTTTCTTTCCCTGACCAAGCTTGCATGGTGTCAAGTATCCAATATCTCTGATACACTCAAACCTCTCTTATCCGGACAGTCTGGGGGTGTCCGTAACTAAGAAATGTCCGTACTCAGAAATACTTAATTTATTCGGTGATGAACCGCGTATACAATTAATTATTTGATAATTGAATTGGTATATTACTTAAAATTAACAAAAACACCTGTAAATACATGAATCAATTAATTTAAAATATGAAGTGATTTTAGTTTGCTTCATAGATTTTAAGCTACGCTGAGCTGCATCGTCCTCCAACTTTTTACCAGCATAAGATGTGCAGGGTGTGTGTTGCCTTTGGACTCCAACCACTCCAAAGCAGTATCGAAAGCAGCACAAGCTTGCGATGGAGTAACTGCATTTGAAGAAGCTTCATCTTCATTTTTGGACTCAGATTCTTCTCTCTCTTGCAAAACATCTTCTACAATTTCTTCATCGTTCATGTCCAAATATCATTCCCTGTAGATTTTGGAACACCAAACTGTCCAGACACTGCCTCACTGACTTCCCTTTCTTAACTTCTGATATTATCTCCAGCTTTCTTTCTAGAGTTAAAACGCTACGCTTGCGTTTAGTTACCGCGACCTTGCCTCCACCACCGCTGGTCGTTGAGTTCTTAGAAGAACTAGCAGGCACTGCCTTTCAAAGAGTTTTGAGAAGAACTAGCAGCGACGCCGCCGGTCAACGAGTTCTGAGAAGAACTAGCGGTAGACGCACTAACTGCCTGTTGATTCCCTGCTCCATCTCCGCACACAACGCTACGATCAAATACACTCGAAGTGCCACACGCGAAATATTTCCCCGATTTTATTCGTTTAATTTGGTAGCTTTCTGACTACACTGACGATCCGTACGCAGTCAATAATTTTAGTTGGTGTCCGGTAGACAGAGGTGTCCGTAACTTAGACTAACGGATAAGAGAGGTTCGAGTGTACTTGAATTTTGTAAAGACTTCGTTAGTATTCATTAAAATATCTCATTTTATTATATACTACTTGCAGGGTCAAATTGTATGTGTATTTAGTTGTGTGTGTGTTTGTGGGTATTTTTAAGTGTATTTTTAATTTAAGTATACATGTACACACATGTGTGCACTACTATGTGTGTATGTATTATGTTTGTATATTGTATGTCTGTAGCGAATCAACAGTGTCAAGTTCAATGAAGAGTCCTCGTTGGTGTTATCAGGTAGTGGGCGTGGCATGGGTGGGGCAGTTGTTTCTCTAATCTACGAATTCTGAAATTTAGAACACATGATTAGATGAAGATAATTAATTTAAACTTTGCAATTAGTCTATTTCTTAATCAGCGAACATGTGAGATTTATTTCATCTGAGTGGGTAAAGTGTTGGTTAATTTCTATGTGTGACAAGTTCTATAGATGTGGTAGTATATTATATGAGGGTGTGTCTGTGGGTGTGTCTCACTCTGTTTGTAGGATCTTATGATTCCAGCGTGCGTGTGTGGGATTGTCGCTCTCGTACGTACAATGCCGTGCAAGTACTCAACGAAGCCAAGGATAGCGTCACTTCACTGCAGCTCTCCACGCGAGAGATTCTCACTGGGTAAGGTGTGGTTATGGCTCGTGAATCTTATGTTAATGCCTCATAACTATGTTGTAAAGAGTCGCAATAATTTAACCTCCGTCTCTTTCTTTCTTTCATTTCCACCTCTTTTGTTTATTGGTTCAAAGTATATAAGCATTGACACATTAAACTTTTCCACTACCGATCCTGGTTGTTGTTGTTTTGTTGTTGCTGTTGTTGTTTTACACATCGTTTACTTCCAATTCACTTGTGTCTTAATATACAGTGGAACCTCCAAATAACGGACACTATAGGAACAACCTGATTTGTCCATTATACAGAGGTGTCCTTTACATAGAGGTTCTTATTTAGTTATGGTAACTCCCATCAGTGCTTTTACTATTGTCCATTACAGAGAGATGTCCTTTACATAGAATGTCCATTAAGAGAGGTTTCACTGTATTGCTATCTTAGCTTTAAAATAAAGTTTCCCACTACTGAATTTTATTGTTTGTTTGTTTGTTTGTTTAGCTCAGTGGATGGTCACGTTAGACGTTATGACATTCGATTTGGTAAACTATGCTCCGATACATTTGGTGGTAAGTAGGCAGTCAAATTTTTTTAGTGTGTGGGTGTGTGTGTATTTGAGCATGCATGGTAGGCAGTGGTGATCTATTAATAGTATCAAGGTTTCAGTGGCACACCCATTCTATTTATAGTATATGAATCAACTGAATTTCTAAATATAGCAAGTATATGAATATTGTTATGTCAAGGTGATGCAGTATCAGTCTGTGGAGTTTGGGTGTGCACGTGTGTATGTATGTGCATGTATGTGTGAGAGAGAGAGTAACAAGTTGCATGAAATTTAGTGTGTATAAGTTTCTATTAGTTTGTAATTGGTAGTGTGCTGTATGTGTTTATCTAGAGTGCTATAGCTCCGTGAATACTTATAATGAGGAGTTTCTTTGTCTTCTCTATTCCACTCCTTGTAATGAAATCAATTTTTATTGTCTACCAAAAATATCTTTTTTACTTGTGATCCCTGTAGATAATTTATTTTACAAGTGCCATTTTTCAATTCAGTTCCTATTACAAGGAATCTGCATTCCCATATTTTCATTCCAGTTCCAGTGACCAGTGTTAATTTTTCTCGTGATGGTAACTGCATTCTGGTATCCTCATTGGATGACACCTTGAGACTCCTGGACAAAGAGACTGGAGAAATGCTCAACAGGTAGGGGATGACGTTGAACAATTGCCTTGATGCCACCCTTTACCAAACTCTCACTGGTAAAATTCCAGTTTGGAGAGCATGTATTGACTATGGAGCCAGAGCTTGTGTTGACCCTGTACCTGCTTGTAAAAGATGTGTGTTACATTCTAAGTGTTCAAGCAGCAAGAACTGAAAGTCAGTCTAAAAAAAAGACTTGTTTGTGAGCTTACAGGCATGGTTAGTCCATTTAGTGGCAAGGGTTGATAAAATATGCTATGCCTAGCATAGAAGAAAAATAAAAATAAGACTTCAATTAAATGTCAAGCTTAGTTTGAGCTTCAGTTCTTTTGAATAAAGACACTATATCAATATGTACTGTAGTTAGTGAGGTTTGGGGGTCAAGAATTATGCATGATGGCATGGTGGTATTTTCTTTATAATTATTTTCCCCAGACCCCTTTAGGTGAGAAAGTGTCAATCTAGTTTCTATGAAGGGTCAGAACTTGATAATTGTGACTTTTTAACCCACAAATTATGGCTCCTCTCCGGAGGGGGAGGTGTTTCTGGTTGACACCGAAAAGGTGTTCTGACGGCACATAATTGGTGGTCTGTTGAGTACGAGACTGCAGCAAGTGGTACTACTCAACAGTATGAAGGAAAATGTGAGAGTCTTGGAAGTCGAGGGTTGTCGTAGCTCAGAGCCAGTGGCCCTGGGTTCGAATCCCCGGCGACAACTAATATTTTTTCACATTTTTCCTTTGCTTTTTTCCAGACCCCTTTAGGTGAGAAAGTGTCAATCTAGCTTTTATGAAGGGTCACAACTTGATAATTTTAATTATGATTATGCCTTGATATTTTTAAAAAATTACATTGATAGTGTTATGTACAAGAGGTGAAGTCACATATGTACATAACACAGGTGTCTATCTCTCGTGTTTATGTCATAAAGCCTCAGGAGAGTGTAATAAAGTCTGGGAGGATGCAAGTGTGCTTGTGTGTGTATGTGTGTTTGTGTGTAGTTACAAAGGTCACTGCAACTCTGACTACAAATTGGATAGTTGTCTATCTCACGATGACGCTCATGTCATTAGTGGATCTGAGGATGGAATGATTCTTCTTTGGGACTTGGTGGAGGTGGGTGTGGGTATGTGTGAGTGTATATAAATATATGTATGTGTGTGTGAGTGTATGGTGGCTGTGTGGTGTAAGTGGTTCACTCAGGGCCTGGGGTCCCAGCCACTCCAGCAATTTTTTCATCTAGTTTTCCATCTGCCTCCACGAGTCCACCAGTTCACCCAGCACCTGGTACCTGGCATTTGCAGGGGTACAAATTCAAGGCCTTTTCTCATGAAATAGCAATGGTCAAGGTGGGACTTCGGGTGCCCACACCACTTGCTGTGAGGAAAGGTCTGTTCTCCTGAGAGTTATTGCCTGGCTCTAGGAGCTTTGCTTGCACTGCTCACAGTGCCTGCTTAGTGCACAGGCATCCTGGCTCTGCCAGGTGAGCATAACCACTAGTGGTTGCAATAGAATTTTTTTATTTTTTGTGTGAGTATGTGTGTGTGTGTGTGTGTACGTTAGTGTGTGAGTGTGTATGTGTATGTGTACGTGTGTGTGTGTGTGTGTACGTTAGTGTCTGAGTGTGTATGTGTACGTGTGTGTGTGTGTGTACGTTAGTGTGTGAGTGTGTATGCGTGTGTGTGTGGTATGTGTGTGTGCATACATATTGTTTGTGTCGTAAGGAAATTACAAGGTGGTAAATCCATTACATACATGCCTAGGTACCTTACCTCACTCATGTTTGCTGACGGAACAGGAGAAAAAATAGCTTTTATTTTCAGCCACACCTTGTTTTTATGCCATGACTTTCTCTGTTTCTGTTGTTTTTCTCTCTAGGGTACGAAGGTTCATACTCTCGTCCATCCGGTAACAGCTACCTCCACGTCTTCTTCAGGACAGTGTGTCGTGTACTCCCTCGCTCACCACCACAAGGAGGCGTGTCTGTTGTCAGTTGGATCGAAGGGATCTACAGTAGCCGTGTGGAAGAAAGTCGGATGGGACTCGGAAGAGGTTGAAGAGGATGACTGAATTGATGTAGAGGGTAGAGATTAGTCATTACATTGTGACTATTCTTCTTGAGCTATACTCTGGCAGTGAAACACTATGTGGACAAATATAATCACGAAGAAAAACTGAACTGATTGTTTTCAAAGTCTTGTTTGCTTGTGGTACAAATTCAAGACATTATATACCAGTGAACTTCTAGAGAGCCTAGCTAGCCTATGTAGAACCATTATGCAGGGTTCTATCTAGAAAATTTGATGGGAAGGTGGGAGGTAAGTTTGGCCAACCCCACCATCTCTGTATATAGTAAGTTACACAGCAAGAATAATAATTTTGCTTTAAATCAGAGTGATTAGGAATAAATTATTTTGACATAAGTGCTGTCACTTGGCCGCGGCCTAATAATACACTGCACATACATAACATGCTAATATTATTACAATGGCTGATATAGAAAACATTTACAAGTTATTTTTAATTTCTATAGCACTAAAATTGTGAATTGCTTCAACCACACCCACCTTTGGGATACGCCTTACTGAACAGCTATATTGTCTGGTTCCGATATAATAATGTGCAACAGGCGGAAAGCCATGGCTATCGTGGGCTGTGATAACTAAATGTTTGTGTTTTGTTTTAGTGTTGTTTTTGTTTTCATCTCATGTTTTGCCTTGTCATCATCACTATGGACTTGTTATCATCACTATGTGCTTGTTATCATCACTATGTGCTTGTCATCATCACTATGGACTTGTTATCATCACTATGTGCTTGTCATCATCACTATGTGCTTGTCATCATCACTATGGACTTGTTATCATCACCATGTGCTTGTTATGTTAAAATCTTGTTAATGTCACTTGACAAAATTGGAATAGATTGAAACTGTGTCAGAACTTGGTGATGTCTAATTTCCAACTAAGGTATCCAGATGAAACCCTAATAATGTTATCTTCACACATCTATATACGTGGTTAGTAGGTTCCATGAGGACTACACAGGATGGTGATCTCAAGGCAGGGTAGGTCACAACATAAGACTATAATTGGAGTGCTACTAAGGAGTAATTATGACCTTAATGATTAGGCAGATATCATCCATAAAGCTGTCTTCTGTACTTCAACATTAATATTGATAAGCATGGCTGTGAAACAAAATTAAATGTAAGGAGCTACGACAGTAATCTATGAAGCTAGGTTTATTAGCTATTGATAGTTTCATTGTATTTATTCCCCTCCCCCCAGTTTTTCAGGTAGTATTTATTAAGGTTTGGATATTATTGTGCTGTGGGGGCTTTTTTTTAAGGGGGGGTAATGTGTGAAGGACAGTCTGCCACCCCCCCACCCCCCACACACACACACACCTGTTCACATCCTCTATTTTATTCTATCTCCTTTTAATTTGTTGGATGGAATTCTGATAGTGTACATGTGATTAAAAAATATGGCGTTATGAAGAAAAAAGTGAAATCCTCTAGTTTTGCTCAACTTCCTTGAATGCATAATATAGAGGATACAGAAACAGAAAGATTAACAATGCAGAAATTAGAAAGATTTGAGTGAGCAAAGATGCTAAGAAATACATCAGCATATTCTTCAAGATGTTTCCAATGACAGCAGCGCTGTATCCCACTATGAATATAAACACAAAACTGTACAATAGATACTTGGAGTTGTTGCCTTGGAAACTCGCCTGGCTCTTTGGTATATGCTGCTTGGTGAGTGCATGTAGCGCAAAAGCTGCCACAACTAGAACCGTGAGGTAGCTAAGAAAGATGGACTGGAAAATGTGGAAGTAATTGTACGCACAAAATGGGATAGCTGTGACCACAAACTTCTCCAAATTTATTTTACATGAATATTCAGTAAGCATTGGACTGTCTATTGCAACCCACACCACCGTATTGACAGCTTGGACAATACCCAGTAGAAATGATATTATCATTAGATATCTGTTGGACAGCAATTCCCCTGGCTTCAAGTAGTGTTTGAAGATGCGGTACAGCCTCCAATGATGCATGACCAGAGTCGACAACAGCAGAATGACAGAAGTGCTTGCAATGACAAAGTATATGGTACAGATATATGGCTTTATTAATCCAAGGTAGAAGGAGTTGTTGGTGCAGCAAATAAACAATGCCAGTATCAGAGCATAGATAGATATCATGGAAAGTTGCTGGACTTTGATTCCAGTGGCTCTTATGGATCGTGAATTTCTGTGCAGTATTGTGAGTATGTGCGTCAACACGGCGAGTAGCGCGAGAACCAGAGCGGCAAGCAAAGAAATACCGAACCAGATGGAGTCCACAAGCATGTGCTCCGTTGGAAATACACTTGAAACAAACACAGTTTTGTTTATTTCGATTAAGGAATGATTAGAGTAGTATAATGCCAGGAGGCTTGGCTGGTCATTAGTATACTGAACAATGTTCAATGGCGACATCTCAGGTGTATGATAATCCAATGCCATTAAAATACCATTCCTGTATACATCCCTATAGTACTCTCTTGAGCTGTTGTAACCCACTCTGTTGTAACCCACTACAATGACTCCTTCAAGGGCTTGAGAAATATCTGTCTTAGAACACGCGCTGTGAGAATCTTCCAGGGATAAAATGTCTTCATAGGAAGTTTTAGTGATTACAAATTGGTAGCTATAATTCTTCAAATGACACAAGACGCTTCTTGCCAGTCTGGGATTCAGGAAGAGAAATACAACTTTGACTGGATAAGATAGGATTGCATTAATGTGAATATCACTATCCAAATTGGTTGGAATGCTAGCCTCAAGGACCTTATTGGTAAGGGAAGATATACATGTCTGCGTATTACTGTTTCTTCTTACATCTTCACCCATGTTTAAGCTACGCTGAAAATTCCTGAAAGCAAACATAAAGTCAATATCATCATCTTGATAGATTGCCAAAATGTGAGACCAATTGGCGTACTTAACGAGGTCCACACTTGCATTAGCCAAAAGTTCAGCACTAGGAATTAGTCCTTCAAAAGAACCACTTGCATTAGCCAAAAGTTCAGCACTAGGAATTAGTTCTTCAAAAGAACCTCGTGCATTCTCTTGTATAAATGCAGGTAAAGGGGAAGCGTGATAGTGTCTAAGAAGTAAATTGCCTTGGTTAACAAATTGTGCCACAGAATGAGTGAAGTCACTTCTGGAAGGTCCAACGATTGTTACTTGACGATGCTGAGTAATTACACCTGTGTGGACAAGATCACTCCAAAACATATACTTAGCTTCTTGGCAAGGCCTCCATAAGTTTAAAAATTCCACACAAATATGTCCAGTTCTTACAGAATATATAATTTTTTCAGAACCTTGGATTCTTCTCTGCACTACTGTGAGGTTACTCACTGAAATACTTGGTGTCCTTTGTAGATCACATAAATGATCTTGAACCAAGCCATCAGTTTCTAGTTCAGTGGAAAAAAGCACAAGAATATACGAATCATTGCAGGAGATAACTGATCCAAAGGCTGCATACAAAAACAATGATAGCACCCATAGAATGGCCATAGCTATATATTTCAGGTGCTCTTTAGAGTGACATTATCACATTTTAATAACACACTTTATATTCTCAGTTGCTGGGAAATCAGCTTCATTTTCTTACTGCTTATTACTAATACTGCCTGATTGGAATGGAGAAGGGTTATATATAATCGTCAGGCTCTCCGAATATGCAATGACCCTGCGCACCGGGAAAAGTTAATGACTGAAAATACGATTACCATACATACACCGACACAGTACTCTGAATTCAATATGTGGGTTAACACTTTCCACAAGTGTTGACCAAACTACAACTCGTGGTTTGATATGAGAGACTAAATCAAATAGGTGTAAAGAGTAAGCATACTAAATAAAATAATTAATAGCATAAAGGCTCTCGAATCCCTCCATTGTGGTATCTGGGACATGCTAATTCAGGCAATAGTGCAGAAAAATAAAAATCCTTCAGTTTGTAGATTTTTTTTTGTTCCCCATTCAATATATTTTAAATCCTTTCCACATGAAGATCACTGTCTGTTCTTACTACAAAATTGCACCATTTTCGTTGTGTACAACAAAGTTGACATTGTATTTGGTGATAATAATCGTGGTTTGCTCTAGTTGAAATGAAGTAAAATTCTCGACTAATTTTAGGCAAGTCTATATTCTTCCTTGGCTCTCACCTCCAGAACTTGGCCATAATGTGTGGCTGTGTTTCCCCTAAATTTACTGTACAATAAAATCTCAACCTTCTTCCCTCTTTTGGTAGTGATTCTCATTTTCATGATACTTCCAGCTACAGAAGCTATGAGCCTCTTCCTACGTTCCATAATCCATGTGTTACTACCAGCCTGGTCTTTAGTCTCCTGCTGTATGCGACTCCTTTCTTCACTGGTCACTATAACGTTTTCCTCATAATATCCTCGCTTCAATGTCTCCAAGTGATCTGGTGATACATCATCAACTGTATCAGGTAAAAATCCATTATCATGCCGACTGTATGCCTTCCTACCCTTGCCTGACTGATTCTTCTGTGATATTTTATTCAGCCGTTGCTGTTGTTTCACATTCTCTTGGGCTTTTCTGTTCTTCTCACTAATTCTTTTCATACTAGATCGTTTCACTGTGTCTTTGAATGCCTTACTTGGTGAAGATTTGGTCATGTCCTTCTATAGACTGGGCCCCCATTCCTTTCCCACATTGTGCTGCAAACCAGCACCCATGCAGCGATGCTCCCAAGACCCGGACTGAGAACGGTTGAAAACCTTTCCTCCATCATACTTCGACCTCAAATGCATCCAAAATTCAGCTATGTTGGTAGTGACATGGTCAATCAACTGCTCTGTCTTAGTGACGAGTCTGCTTAGCACAACCTGAATATTGTGGTACATTTTCGGGTCGACTTTAGTAGCAGTTTCACCTCCTCGCAAAACTTTCAATTCTTCCGATGGATATTCTGCTGTAGTTTCTTTCCACAGCTGTTCCTGACGATCAATCAAGTCTATAATGCGTCTACAGGATATGTTGAAAAGATGTGTATTTTTAAATGTATTATTAATTACATTGTTTAATTTACTCTTATATGTTAAATTTCTTATAAAATTATTAAACTGATTAAATAAACTTGGATATTTTAAATGGCACTAGCAGGTCATAATTATTGAGAAATCATATTGTGTTTTTGTAAACAAAAATGATTAAGTCAGGGGGGGGGGGGGAATCTTACAAAACCGCTTTTATTTCAGAGTAAATTGTCTCATTGAATTTAGGTAACTCAAACTATTCCAATATTAATATTAATTTATTTTTCCTTACCAGCATATTATATTGTCATCATCGGTTTCTGAAGACTGTCTACAGACACTGCTGTAGCTGACATAGTCTGAAAATTTTCATCTTCATCAAAATAACTAGGCTCATTAATGTGAGTGGATATTGTGGCAGATGAAGTACTCGAAAGACTCTGGAGTCTGTCCTTAGCTGTGGAACAGAAGTCTGGGTTGAAGCGCTCATGACTTCCGAAACAATGATTGGGACCATTTAACAAATCTTTCCGCAGTAGATGCACAGCAGTTTTCCTGTCTACTTCCTTGCTGCGCATTTTGATTGCACAGCGAGCGGCACTGACCAGTCTTCTTCGCATCTTCTCCGTCAAACCACCAGTACCCTTGTAAGCAGGGTTCTCTTGCGCTAACTTTTCCAAAGCACCTCGGTAGCATTTACAAGAGTGATTTGCACATTCTAGTTTCTGAATACAATGCCCCCAACCAGGAACGTTCTGAATGAGTGACGGATAAGCTGAGCTGTCACCATCTCCTATTATAGTGGTGTAACGGATGCCATGAACTCTCTCAACTTGAATAAATCCCTCCAAGATAATATCTGTCTCCATTTCAGATGATGATGCAGATCAGTTATTATAACAGTGATGCTTGCCTTGAGGAATGTCTTGTGCACAAGCAGAACAGAATTTATTCCTAACACCTACATGAAGTAGTCTTTCTGTCTCCTTTCCCACTATGATTCCCATGCCAGAATTTGCATTGTAGGAATGCTTATGGGAACATTTGCTCCAGCCACCATCTACAATGACAGTGATGGCAGGAATTCCCTCATGAAATGATCCCCTCTCTTCTGCCAGCCTCTTTTCTTCCCTGCCAGCCTCTTTTCTTCCCAGCTAGCCTCACGCATTGACTCCATTAGCTTCTCTTGCCACCATTCCCCAATTGATCGTTCAGTCGAGATAATAGAGGGCTTGGTCATAACTGGAATCCCCAAAACTCCCATTGATTCTTCAAGATGACTGTGCCCACCCCCAGTTGTCATCTGATCCCATACCACGGCCAAAGTACACTCCCACCTAGTGTACTTATTGGGACCATTCACTTTGGGAGAACATTTTAGGGTTACGTTGTGGTTACACTTAAAAGCACAAACCAGTATGGCTTCCAAGACCTGCTGGACCAGCTATGGCTTTCTAGACCTGGTGTGCATGGGCTTTACCGGGCCCCCTTCATGCTTAAACTATGGGGGTGCACGAGGCTCAGCCCTCCAGCCTGGCTAGTTACATCCATAGGATGGTAAAGGATGAGGATAACCATCTAGAAAACAAAGGATTGAGTTCATTTTTGTTTTGTCTTTTCATTGCTTGCTTTCCTTTTTTTTTTTTTTTTTTTTTTTTTTGGTGTTTGCTGGGGTTGGTGGCTGGGTTGTTTGGAACTTCTTCGGTCTGTTACCTGTGAATTTAAGGCTGTACGTTGTTACCAATGCGGAGAGGGCCTAGGACACTAGGTTTGTCTTTGGCATCCGCATTCACCGCTAGTGGTCATCGTGGCGTGCAAATACGTCGCCGAATCGGTGCGCTTGCATGACTTTGCTGAGGTGATAGCAGCTGCCTGTTCCTCGGCCTCGCGAGCCCCAACCAGCCCCAGCTCCCTCCGTTAACCTTGTTTAACTACTTTAAACTCTATTTAAACTAGTGATGTGCTTGAGCACAAAGGGCAAGCGAGCCTATGCATAAACAAAACACTTCAATAGAATCTATCAGTCCCTTTCTAAAAGTGTAAGTACGTAGCCGTTGTGACCATTGTACTTCAGCTAACAAATATGAAACTACTTTCTTACCTCAATTCCCAGAGTACTGGTATTTTCTGTAGTCTCTGACTATGAATTAGCAGTAGCTTTTGACAACAAACACTCGTAGCTACTAAAAAGGCTGCATTTTTTTAAAATTACGTCTGGTAAAGGATTCAATACCATAGTAACAATTCGCCATAACATTTTGCGACTCGAAAAAGCAAGAAGTTCTAAAGAATTACTGCATAGTGTTGAATCTAACAGTGAGTTTTTAAGGCCTAAGTGCATCTTGTGTCATTCAGAAACAACATAATGCAATGGAGTAAACAATTAATTTCCTTGAATGGTACGGGATTGCTAAACCGAAAGATTCAGTTTAGTGGAGGTATGGGAAGGGGTAGACTACGAAGTAAACACAAAAACGCGAGGGTCAAAGTACAAAATGACATACGTACGTCCACACATCGCACAAATGGCGAGCGAGCCTGCTTAGTCAGGCTACATAAATCTATTTACCACTGGTGTCACCTGGTTCTGCCTCCCTTGGTTGGAGAATGCTCTGTAATATTCTGTCAAACTTAAAAATTCTTCCTTGACAAGGTATAACTAGTGGTGTGCTTGAGCACAAATGGCGAGCGAGCCTAAAGACTATACTATTTTTATTGACTTCTAACACTGAAGCTACTAAAAATAAGGTCCAGTTTTAAATTTAGCATACAGGGTAAAGGGGATTTCAGTGCCATAGTAACAACTCTCTGCAACTGCTTGAATTGAAGGAAAAAACAACAACAACAAAACAATACACGTTATTTAAAAGTTTTCTTTGTGATATTCTTTAGCTAAGGGTAGTGGTTGTAACACATAATGCTTTGACACAGCTGGACATGCACCTACACAGACTTACCTTCGCAGTAGTCTAGTAGACAATGTATTTTCAGGTAAATACTGTGCGCACGGCTTATAACCATGACAAAGAGCGCATTGACTTACCACCGCCACTAACTCGAATAGAAATGGAAGTCCCTTGAGTTTTCAAGTTTTGACTGCACCCGCAAAAGAATTCAAAACGGTAAACAATTCAATTTCTAGGGTGATACGGGTACTGATCGCTAAACCAGAGGATTCTGTTTAGTGCAATTTGGGACGGGGTCGACAACCGAACTAACACAAAAACGCGAGGGTCAAAGTACAAAAATGCCTTACGTACGTCCATACATATATACAAATAAATAAATAAATAAATAAACTAACATCCCCGATTTTCGATTGTGTTACCCCTGTAAGTGTCTCGCTCGCCAATTAGCTAATGGGTATGATTGATTAGTATTTATCATGCTTTCATCAATTTTACATCATTTATTTACTATATTATATTAAACAATTTAAACCCTACCCAATAATGTAGGTGTGGCAAATGTGACCGTTTGATTGGCCACTTTAAAATTGCTTTCTACACCCATGTATTGCCACATAGCTAATATACTTTAGCTTAGTTCATGCAAAAAGTAAATAGTAGTTGACCATTAATATATACAGAATTACTCTCTTACCTCAATTTCAGGAATAGTTATAACTTCTGTAGTATCCAATTTAAGCTATTATGACTACCTCAGTTACCAGTAACTGGTGAACAAGCTCGCAGCTCTACCAAAAAAACATAGCCAGAGTTATTTTTTGTAATTACTAACAAATATGGAACTACGTACTTACCTGATTAATGGTAACTTTTGTAGTATCAAACATCAACCATTCTGATAATCTCAATCACCAGTAACTCTTGAACAAGCTCTCAGCTACGATAAAAAATAAACCAGTGTTATTATTTGTAATTTTAGCCAACAAATACGGAATTACTACTTACCTCATTCTTGAGTATTGATAACTTCTGCAGTATCAAATTGAAGTTACTTTGACCATCTGAATTACCTTGAATTCTTGACAAGCTCTCACCTACAAAAACAAAAGACAATCAATTTTAGCACACAAATACAAATTACTTTCTTACCTCATTTTCTTGAGCAGTGGTAACTTTTGTAGTACCAAATTTGAGTCATTCTGACTATTTGAATTTACCAGTCACTGTTGACAACAAGCTCTTAGCTATAAAAAAGAAAGGCCAGAGTTATTTTTGCATATTTAGCTAACAAATATGGAATTACGTACTTACTTCAGCATCCCTGGAGTAGTAGTAGCTTCCTTAGCATTAATACTTTATGTGCTTACATACGCTTTTCAGAAGTAGTGATAACTCTCTTAGTACTGATTACAGGTGGTTCTTGACAACTAACAAGCCGCACTTAGCCGGAAAAAAGGCGAAGTTTTGAATTTAAATATGGTTCTCACACTTTGGAGCTTAAGTATAAAGTAAGGCTTGCTTAATGCTGTAGTTTCAGAATAAACTGGGATCAAGCCTAAAAAGCCGTGTTTTTTTAAGAAAAAAGTTCACCGCCCGCGCGTTTAAAGGGCATACGTACAATCCATACATACATACATACATATATACATATAACATATACCCGATTTTGCATTATCCACCCCTAATACTGTCTCTCTCGCGAGCTTCGCTCGCTCGCCAACTAGTGGTGTACTTGAGCATAAATATCGAGCGAGCCTGTTAGTTAAAACTACAGTATTGTTACTATACTAGTGATGTGCTTGAGCACAAATGGCGAGCGAGCCTAAAGACTATACTATTTTTATATGAATGATTTTGACTTCTAACACTGAAGCTACTGAAAATAAGGTCCAGTTTTTTAATTTAGCATACAGGGTAAAGGGATTTCAGTGCCATAGTAACAACTCTCTGCAACTGCTTGGAAGGAAAAAACAACAACAACAAAACAATACACGTTATTTAAAAGTTTTCTTTGTGATATTCTTTAGCTAAGTAGTGGATGTAACACACAATGCTTTGACACAACTGGACATGCACCTACACAGACTTACCTTCGCAGTAGTCTAGTGGACAATGTATTTTCAAGTAAATACTGTTGCGCACGGCTTATATCCATGACAAAGAGCGCATTGACTTACCACCGCCACTAACTCGAATAGAAATGGAAGTCCCTTAAGTTAAGTTTTCAAGTTTAAACTGCACCCGCAAAAGAATTCAAAACGGTAAACAATTCAATTTCTAGGGTGATACGGGTACTGATCGATAAACCAGAGGATTCTGTTTAGTGCAATTTGGGACGGGGTCGACCACATAACTAACACAAAAACGCGAGGGTCAAAGTAGAAAATGACATACATACGTCCATACATATATTATACTAGTGATGTGCTTAAGCACAAATGGCGAGCGAGCCTAAAAACTATACTATTTTTATATGAATGATTTTGACTTCTAACACTGAAGCTACTGAAAACAAGGTCGAGTTTTTTAATTACGCATACACTGTAAAGAGATTTCAGTACCATAGTAACAACTCGCTGCAACTGTTTGAATTGAAGGAAAAACAACAACAAAACAATACACGCTATTTAAACGTTTTCTTTGTGATATTCTTTAGCTAAATAGTGGCTGTAAAGCACAATGCTTTGACACAACTGGACATACACCTACACAAGTACCTTCCCGGTTAGTCTGGTGGACAAAGTAAATACTGTTGCGTACGGCTTATAACCATGCCAAAGAGCGCATTGACTTACCACAGCCACTAACTCCAATAGAAATGGAAGTCCCGTAAGTTTTCAATTTTAACTGGACCTGTAAAAGAATTCAAAACGGTAAACAATTCAATTTCTAGGGTGATACCGGTACTGATCGATAAACAGAGGATTCTGTTTAGTGCAATTTGGGACGGGGTCGACCACATAACTAACACAAAAACGCGAGGGTCAAAGTAGAAAATGACATACATACGTCCATACATATATTATACTAGTGATGTGCTTAAGCACAAATGGCGAGCGAGCCTAAAAACTATACTATTTTTATATGAATGATTTTGACTTCTAACACTGAAGCTACTGAAAACAAGGTCGAGTTTTTTAATTACGCATACACTGTAAAGAGATTTCAGTACCATAGTAACAACTCGCTGCAACTGTTTGAATTGAAGGAAAAACAACAACAAAACAATACACGCTATTTAAACGTTTTCTTTGTGATATTCTTTAGCTAAATAGTGGCTGTAAAGCACAATGCTTTGACACAACTGGACATACACCTACACAAGTACCTTCCCGGTTAGTCTGGTGGACAAAGTAAATACTGTTGCGTACGGCTTATAACCATGCCAAAGAGCGCATTGACTTACCACAGCCACTAACTCCAATAGAAATGGAAGTCCCGTAAGTTTTCAATTTTAACTGGACCTGTAAAAGAATTCAAAACGGTAAACAATTCAATTTCTAGGGTGATACCGGTACTGATCGATAAACAGAGGATTCTGTTTAGTGAATTTTGGGACGGGGTCGACCACATAACTAACACAAAAACGCGAGGGTCAAAAGTACAAAAATGCCTTACGTACGTCCTAACATATTTATAAACCAACAAACATCCCCGATTTTCAATTGTGTTACCCCTGTAAGAGTCTCGCTCGCTACGCTCGCTCGCCAACAAATAAACTAGTGGTATGCGCTCGAATAGCGCAAATGCATGGCGAGTGAGCACTCTTTTTACAGAAAAATAGGACAGAAATTAGAAATTGAATTGTTTACGGCTTTGAATTGTTTTGCTGGTGCTGTTAAAACTCAAAATCTTATGGGAGCTCCATTTCTATTCGAGTTAGTGGCGGTGGTAAGTTAATGCGCTATTTGTCACAGTTATAAGCCCTAACTGAACAGTATTTACTTAAAAATGCAACCACGAAGGTAAGTCTTGCGTAGGTATGTTCAGTTGTGTGAAAGTATTGTGCGTTACAACTACTATTAAGAATATCACAAAGAAAATTTTAAATAACGTGATTTGATTTTGTTGCTTCTTTTTCAATTCAAACTGTTGCAGGAGTGGTTACTATGACATTGAAACCCCTTTACCTCATACGTAATTTAAAAACTCGACTTTATTTTAATAGCTTGAGTGTTAGTTGTTAAAATCAAATTCAACAATAGTGTAGTTTAAGGCTCGCTCGCCATTTGTGCTCAAGCACACCACTAGTATATCTGAAATCTCAATTGAACACGACTGATAGTCAGCTTCGCTCACTTCGCTCGCTCGCTGAATAAACAAACATCCCCAATTTTCAATTGTGTTACCCCTGTAAGTGTCTCGCTCGCTACGCTCGCTCGCCAAATAATTTATATTTTAGCTAAAATTCATGCAAAATAGAAGTTGACCATTAATTTTAGTAAACAAATACCAAATTACACTCTTACCTGAGTAATGGTAACTTCTGTAGTATCAAACTTGAGCAATTCTGACTACCTCAATTACCAGCAACTATTGAACAAGCTCTCAGCTACAAAATAAATAGGCCAGTGTTATTTTGTAATATTAGCCAACAAATGGAATTGCTACTTGCCACAATTTCCTGAGTATTCGTAACTTCTGTAGTTAAAATTTAAGCCATTCTGACAATCTGAATTACCAGTCTCTCTTGACAACAAGCTCTCGACAAAAAAGAAAGGCCAGAATCATTTTTGTAATTTTAACTAACAAATATGGAATTAAGTACATACAGTACCTCAGTCCTCTAGTAGTGGTAGCTTCCTCAGCATTATTATAAGGTATTCTGACAGTGGTAACTTCAGTATCCAATTTCAGCGATTCTGACTACCTCAATTACCAGTAACTGATGAACAAGCTGGCAGCTCTAACAAAAATAATAGCCACAGTTGTTGTTTTTTTGTTGTAATTTTTTAGCTAACAAATACGGAACTACGTACTTACCTCAGCTTATCTATTTAGCCATTCTGGCTAACAGTAGCACTTGACACCCACCAACAAGCTGTATTTTAGCAGCCACAAAAAAGACGAAGTTTTGTATTTGCGTCTGGTAAAGGGTTCTCAACGCCATAGTAACCAGTCGTTTTATAAGTGCTGAAATATGTGGTGGCAAATACTGTGTATTTCAGACTCTAGTTTATATAGCTTTCCCCATGTTTAATCCACTTATGTCAACACCGTCCTACCCCCCCCACACAGCAGTTCGGTAAAGGGTCTTGGCTACGACAGACTACCTTATTCTATCTTGAGCTTCCAATTTTTTCATTGATCTTTGGTAGGTGCACTACTGTGCAACAGATCACTATCACAATGCATATGCATCAGAGTGTAGTGTAGCAATAATGAGACCCTTTACCAACCTGAACCATAAGTGCATGCAGCCATTTTGGGTTTACAACCCACCCCCATTGACTTTTCATAATTTAAAATTGTTATTATATCATTATTACTATTCTGAATAATAGCTATTATTATCTCTATAATAAAAAAAAAAATAAAAATAAAAAAATAATAATAAAAAAAAAAAAAGTAAAAAAAAGAAGTGAAATTGAGCTGTACTGGCTGAGATATCTTTGCCCTACCTTCAGAGCTGTGCAATAAAGGAACTCAGGACAGCAGAATGGATCATCTAGGAAGGTAGTAAAATTAATGAGCCAGATGATCTATCTACCCATATACTGACACTTGCTATTACCATGGTAACTAACCCTATTCCCATGGTGATTAAGGATGATATCAATATTGAACCTCACAAGTACAAAACTTTCAATATAATAATAACAACTATGCAATTATAATGATGTAAACGTCTATTCTAATTTAACAATAAAAAAAGATGCAAAAAGAAACAAAGAAACAAAAACAAAACAACAACAACAAATAGCTGCTACGTATGTTGGTCCAATCGGCACAGTGACAACAATAATTTAAGTTTAATCATGAATTTCTTCAGTGGACGTCTCCATTTACTCGTCAGTTCAACTGAGTCCTGCCAATACACAAATGCAGAAATTAATTTCCCCTCTATATTTTTCACTTTATTTGTTATTATTCAATACAGAAAAAGGAAAACATAATATGCCCACCCCCCTCCCCCCACCCCCTCTCCTTATATACTGTACACACACATGGATTGCATGCACTGAATGCAGCAACCTGACCAGTACTTTACACCAAGTGTATTTGGTGGCCAAAAATCTTGTCACGTAATGTTTCCCAAAGTCTTCAAAGATAGATTCTATGAATTCTTGGGAATACAAAGAATGTAACTACTCTGTTTCTGTTTTTGTTTTGTTTTTATAGTTTAGAAAATGTCTAGCCATTTCATATCTTCACTTAATAATTGCATGATCCAAGGTGAATTGGTTAAAATTATAATTGTTTACTTTTAGTCTTTATCATCCACTCTATTGGTAGTTTTAGTTTGAAGTTCTGTCATGCTCTCTACAGCTTAGAGTTGGTTTTTCTTACCAATAGTACAGCAAAACACCGCAAACCTAACAGGTTGTGGTTTTAGTTTTAGCAACTGAATAGAAAAGGCAATTTTGTGCCTTGTGGTTCACAGGTTCTATGCTGGTCCATTAATGTTGCACTAGTGCACTTTGTTGAGACCTAGCCGTTTTTACGGCGGCAATTTCCCACTATACTTCCAATGTAATCACTCCTAGACAAACCACACCCACATTAATTGATCCAAGAACTCACTTTGTCACAGTCAGATTCTTTCCTCTTCCTTGGAAGTGCTGCAAGAAAAACAAACAAACAAAAAAAATCATGTATGAACTGTCATACTACAAAACAACACTTTGTCCATACAATTAACACCCCCTTCAAATCATGTGACTATCACATGATTTCCACAAGGTTTGGTTCAAAGCTCAAGTAGTGTTGTAGGTTAGTAGAGTAGTTCATGGGGAATGACAGCAATTTAACCAACTACCATGTCATGCACGTGGCGTAACTGCTTAGCTAAATTTTATACACTGTTGTATATACGTATGTTTGTGTGTTTTGTGCTTACACTTTTTTTACACCCTACAATCAACCAGCAAGTGTACAGTGCATGCCATGTGCAGATTGATATATCATTTCCCAAGTTCTCACAATGCACCCAAGCACAGGATGCTGAAGGGTTAGCTTCAGGAATGCAAGGATAATATTCTATTAACCCTTAGCGCGCATGTGCGAGAGGGTTATAGTAGTCATCCTGTCTGTTTGTCTGTCTGTCACACTCTGGTTTAGGAGATTACTGACAATCAACCGTTGATTTATGTACATACACAAACACTTACACAGAGATTGATGCTGAGGTTTGTTTGCTTATTGCCACCTTCTACTGGGATGCCCAAAAACACGCCAGGATAAGCCACATTCTCCAAACACACGGAGCCGTCCGCCATTTCCAATACTCGGAAATCAGCAGTCAGGTCTGAGAAACCCTGCAAACAACAAACAACTTGTGAAATGCCATCCACAACTACTCTCATAAAATCCTATAAGGGATTGATAAGGTGGAACAAAAACAGTGCAGCATATGCACAAACATCGTATGTGACTTGCACATATGTGAACATACATGTACATTCTAAGGGTCTTAATAACCGTTGTATTACATATGCCATGTGTGGTCAGTAGTGAAATCACATGTGTTATAATTAAGGCATTACACATTCAGTATCGGTTCGCAACTCCACCCACCTTGCCCGTCATAACCGCTCCCTTTTCTATTCGGAGAGGAGTTTTGACCCAGTTCTTGGAGTTGAAAGACACAATACCCATGCCGCGGTCCACCGCTTCCAAGTAACCTGAAAGATAAGAAAGAGATAGATGGTAAGTATCATCAACTAATACACTGTACGTATGTGTGTGCTTTGCTGTTCAATTCAAAATACTGGCTTAAAGATAGAGAACATCAACAATGTTCAAGTCAATAAAAACAATAAAATCCTATAATGGATTGATAAGGTGGAACATACATGTATATTCTAAGGGTCTTAGTAATAAATGGTTGTTACAATACTTAATTTTAAAACCACGAACTCACATGTATAATTTTTCGCATGTGTGTGCACACACATACAAACACTCACTTCCAACGTCGTTGGCGTTGGGTGTGGCCGAGACAACGCCATTCCTGCTGATGGTGAGGTACAGGTCTCGGCCCTTGATGTAGAGCTGGACGTATCCACCGCCTCTGTTAGTGTTCAGTTTAGTCTGCAATGATTAAACAGATAAGGGGTGTGGTTCAAACACTTGGATAAAACATCATGAATGTGTGGGTGTGTGCAATATGACTCCTATCTATCTGTCTGTCTGTCTATCAAATGTAATATGCAAAATAATAACAATAGTAACAGTTATAATAATTAAGCAAGCGGTCTTGGGTTCGATTCCCGGTGGCAACCAAATATTTTTAATTCTGTATTGTTTTAAAAAGCCTGTGAATGAGAGAGAATATATCTAATGAGTAAAAGAAGGTTGAGAAAGAAATTATGAAGTAATAATAGTAGTAGTAGTAGTAAATAATAACTTACATAGATGGATGGTCGTCCAAAGACGGTCATGATGGGTTGGAACCCAGGAGCGTCATAGCCATATCGCTGAACCTGCAGTAAAAGTGAAACATATGCTTTTTGCTCTGTTGATCCTGTACCAAACACATACCTACACTCATCAATTGACCAGTTAGAATTAAAACAAGAAAAAAACAATAAACAAAACCAACAACAACAACAACAAAAAATACATTTACCACATGGTACATACTTAAAATACATACTCCCCACCCTCTGCTAAAATACCTCCTGAGTTATACTTACTCAAAAGCCAGTTTGATTCCCAGTACGTGAGGTAAGTAATATGATAATTCTTTCTGCTTACCTCTAGTCTGACAAAAAACTTGGCAGCGTCGTCTAGCACCGTCGCATCACGTGGAATACCAGGCCCGCCCCTAGACAAGAACCTCATGTAGTGGGCGGGGTTCAGAGCCGACTTGAAGGATATGTAGCTGTCCGGTTGGATCTCCAATATCAGGTGAGAGAACTTGGTGTCCTTGGTGGCGATCGTGCCTCCATTGGCGTTGATGCCAATGAAGATGCCCTTGCTGATGTTGTTCCTCAACTGCATCAAACCAGGCTGAGCACCTGGCTTCACCACCACCTCCCACCCACCTAGAGGTTGCCATAGAAACATTCGTTACCAAGACAACAAATTACATTGACAACACACATTGCCATAACAATAGAAAGTTCAGCTATTTAGTAAGGTAATCACTTTACTAACACTACCTTCAATGTTTTGAATCTATATACATGTACACACTCCCAACACTTACATGGGGTCTTGCCCAGAACTCCTACCCCCTTGATGCCTCCCTGGAACACATGCAGAGGGTTCTTGCTGGAGTTGGAGATGAGTTGGATAATATTTCCAGTCTGGAGAGATTGCTGCAAGCAGAAATAAGGAAAATCAATAGTGTGTGTATGTGTATGTATGTATGTATGTATGTATGTATGTATGTATGTATGTGTGTATGTGTGTATGTATGTATGTGTGTATGTATGTGTGTGTGTGTGTATGTGTATGTGTGTATGTATGTGTATGTATGTATGTGTATGTATGTGTGTATGTATGTGTATGTATGTATGTATGTGTGTATGTATGTGTGTATGTATGTGTATATGCATGCATGTGTGTACAGTAGAAGACAAAAAAGTTTCGAATTTCGTTCCGTAGAACGGCCGTCGCACGATTAAAAAACAAGGAAAAAATGGTACGCCGTTTGTTAAAAAAAGGCCGTTCCGTTCGACCATGTTACCGTTTTAATCTTTCTTGTTCACCATATATCTCGCTCAAAGAAACATAAAAAATCGTTTATCCAATAAAATGTTCCATTTTTTTGTTTACAGGCTCCTGAGGCAGAGCTTTTCGAGTTAAATTTTTTTTTGAAGCCGTCCTATTCAAAGTTGTTGAATTGTTAGTTCGACCACCATACAGTATCGACGTTAGGGCCTCCTCAGGCTTAGACTCTTTACTGCTGGAGGTCCATCAGTAGCTAACAGAAGATCTACGAAGTGCGGACCTCGTTATAGCTCTGTTCCCATCGGAACTTCAGTCTGCAGCTTTATTGAAGCAAGTTAAATTTTTGTACGATCTTTTTTGCACTATCCCCGTAGCGTTTAATGGTCGATACAAGGCCTTAGCTTGCTGATATAGCTATGGAAGAGTTTCTAGCTAGAAAATATATGTGAATCGACGGAAAACTTAACCGTTTTAGTAAACGGTGTCGGCCGTTGTGTCCAAACGGTACGGAACGCAACGATAAAAAAACAACCATTTTATGGCCGTACTATGGAACGGAATTCGAAACTTTTTTTTGTCTCCTACATGTGTGTATGTATGTATATATGTATGTACTTGCATATGGATGGACACTAGCACATACTATATACCATGATGTTGAGCCCCAATGGCATCTGAGGTCCTGCAGGAGGTGGCGGGGGCAGAGGCTGGGCAACAGGGGCAGGGTATGTAGCAGGGGGATAGCCCCCCTGGGGAGGGAACCCCCCCTGAGGAGCTGGATAGCCTCCTGGGGGAGGTTGTTGAGGAGGATAGCCTCCTGGGGGAGGTTGTTGAGGAGGATAGCCTCCTGGGGGAGGTTGTTGAGGAGGAAAGCCTCCCTGGGGCTGTTGAGGAGGATAGCCCTGCTGAGGGGGATAGCCTCCTTGAGGTGGACCAGGTTGAGGAGGCGGGTAGCCGCTGGCACCTGCATCTGGATACTACACACAAACATTCATGTGCATGCACACACAAACATACACCATAATTATACACTCAAAGGAGTCCTAATACCTAACGATCCTTAAATAATGTATTAACAATACTATAAACTACAAATAATATTATATGAAAATAATAATTAGCTGGAAACATTAGGTTTTACCTGTAAGAATTGAATTTAAATAGACAAAATAAAGAATTAAATATTGATCTAATGCTAGAGATTGAGTCAGGTTGTTTACCCAGCAAACTTTCTGTGGCACTGAAAATCGCTGAGAAACAGCTGAAAATTAAGGTCACACAAACATCAAGTACTTGGGTGCTCTAGCTTTAAACAATGAACCATCACCGCACATGTCCATCCTAGAGATTCGCTGCAGCAGACTGGATGACTGCTGTAATATGTACACACCCACTCAGAGGACTAACTATTATAAAAAAATTAATAAATGAGCTCAGCAGTGCCTGAAAAACTCCACAGACTTCACTGAACTTCTTACTTACTAAAGTTCCAGAACTAATGCCACCTTCGTAACCGCGCCTGTTCACACTTGCGTGCGTAATTGTCTTAGATTCACATGACTAAATTGATTCCGGTTAAGTACTATATGCAATCCTCATTTATCGCACTTGCGGTCATGCCAACTCAACTTGGATAGACAACAGACACAACAGCTAAGGGTTAATCCATCAACACTGGCATACCGACCATCTCGTGATATTTGTGCGGTAATGCCTCAAGCACGTCCTAATATTCCACTTTCCTTACTCCACATGAACACGCCCACTTACCAGAGGAGGCTGCTGCGCTGCCATTCCTGGCTGGTAAGGAGCTCCTGCAGGTGGAGGTCCACCTTGCTGGGTCACTGCAGCCACTCCCGCTGCTGCCACGCCTGCGCCCACCGCCGCCCCTATGAGGGCGGGGTCCACGGAAGGGGTGTGATGCTGTGGAGGTGTGGGTTGCTGAGGAGGAGTAGACAAAGGAACCTAAAAATAAATAATAAGTTTGAGAGTCATAATAATTTTCAGGGGGGGGAGGGGAGGGGGGGGGGGGGGCAAATCTATTTTCAGGAGGGGCAAAATGCTCCCTAAAAAGGTCTTAAATCAAACCAGTCGTCCAATCAAGTGCTAGTGCATGGTAATGCATGTGGTTATATACAGTAATAAATACAACATCACCCTATTAATCCTTGCCCCTCAGCAATAAGGAAACGCCAGAGAGTTCGGCTCTTAATTCTCTCACCTCTCCCACCACGTTGACGAGAAACTGTCTCTCCTCGTTGTTAGTGTCGTTTGGTGCCTTGAGACAGCCACTGTCAGAGAACCCGATGAACTGTCCATTCGTATCTGTTGACTCGAACGTCACTACTTTATCTGGAGAGGGAGGGAGGGAGGGAGGGAGAGAAAAGTCAAAGTTGTTAATATATATGTAATAGTTAGGCGCTGCCTCAGGGAGAACTACAATTTTTAGGGTCTGGAGGGACACTAAGTGACCCTTCCCTCAAGGCGGAGACACTAAGTGAATAGTGTCCCTCTCTGAAGGACCTAAGCAGTTTAAAGTTCAGACAACTAAAATTAAAATTCCATACTCAGTGTTTCATCCAGACATTCTTGCAAGGGGGGGCAAAATAGAGTTTTGAAAAAGTAAGGGGGGGCGGGCGGCACTGGTCACCATGGGAGTGAAATAGAATTATTGGAAGGCCTATGTCCTACATTAAAAAAACATAATCTTATCTAATGAGGTCTGCATATGTCAGATCCTGACAAGTTAATTCAGCTACTCATTTTCACCTCCACCGTCTAGCAATTTTCAGTCAACTGTGACATTCACTATTTAGATGCTTTTCACACACTATTCAACTCTGACTCTCACCTCCCCTTAGGTTTATCACACGTTGATTCACACTTACGGTTGCTGGCTGGCTATAAAAAGGCCAGCCCTCAGCTCACCGTAGCAGTTGTTGAGTTTTGATCTATACAGATTCTACAACTTCCAGAACCAGAACTCTAAGCACTCGTAGTCCCTGACAGCTTAAAATAGTCTCAAATGGATATTCGCTCTTTCTTCTGTGGTGCAAGCTCTTCAAAGTCACCTGGCCACTCAAGTAGCAGTGACACAGAAGATAAAATTGACAGCAATCAATCTGATACTGAGTTTTTGGAGCCAAGTCCTGCCAAGAAAAGAGTAATTGTCCATGAGAAGCATGCAAAGGAAAGATTAACTACACATGAGAAAAGCAAGAAAATCACTGCAAGCAGTCGAAAATACAACAAAAAATGGGAAGAGAGCTTCAATTGGCTGATGTTTGATAAAAAATTCCAAGGAGCTTTTTGTAAGGTTTGCAGGAAGAGAGGAATTTCTCTTCAAAGAACAGGAGGAACATGGATCTCAAAACCTTTCACGAACTGGAAGAAGGCAATAGAGAAGATGAAAATTCATGCAAAGAGTGATATTCACCTCCTATCATGTGAAGCAGAGATGGCTGCAGCTACAGCACTACAAGAAGGGTCAGTCATTCAGCAACTCCAACAAATTAATGATGAAGAAAAGTTGAAGAACGGAATGGCCATTAAAGCTCTAATTCGTTGCACCCATTTTCTAGCTCGTCGCCACATTCCCCACACAACAAATTTTGATGAACTTATTGATCTAATCGTAAGTTGTGGTGCAGAAGATTTAAAGGGGTTCCTTGAAAGAGCTAGATTAAATGCAACCTACACATCTAAAGTTGCTGTTGTTGAATTTGTTGAGGCAGTTGGCTTATGGGCTGAAGAATGTTTACTGAAACGGCTTCGCCAAGCTTCCCATTTCAGCATAATGGCAGATGAGTGCACTGATGTGACGACCACAGAAGAGCTTTCCATTTTCTTCCGCTGGGTGAACATGGACGGTCAACCTGTTGAGCACTTCTTGGATATAGTTCCATTGAAAGCTACTGATGCAAAGACTATTTATTCTGCCCTTGTTGAATTCATGAAAGATAAAAACATACAGATTAGCAAGCTGGTGGGTATGGGATTCGATGGAGCAGCTACTTTCTCTGGGAAACACAATGATGTGCAGAGTCTCCTGAAGAAAATTTCACCTCATGCACTTTTCGTACACTGCCATTGCCATTTGCTACAGCTAGCATGCGTTCAAGCAGCTAATGCTACCAGTGGGATAAAACATGTGTACATCACACTCACCACCCTCTGGACATTTTTCCACTATTCTCCTAAGCGAGCTGAGAGTCTCAAAGCAGTACAGCAGGTGCTTGACTTACCTGAGCTGAAAGTTGTGAAACCATCAGATACTCACTGGCTGTCCCATGAACGCTGTGTGAAGGCAGTCAAAGCTAGCTACAGTGCAATTGTGACTGCTCTAAACAATATCTATGAGCAGACACATGCACCTGAAGCTCTAGGTATCAGTAAAGCCTTATGTAGGCCCTCAACTTTAGTGGCCATATACTGTACCTCCTTGATTATGTTCTGCCACAAGTGGCGAAGTTGAGCAGAGCTCTCCAGACTGAGAGAATAGACTTGACAGCTATCACCCCTCTTGTTGATGCCACTCTCAATACACTTGATGATGCCATGTTACCTGCTGCTAACTGGGTATTAGAACTGATGGATGCAAAGAATGAGATCGAAGAAGTCACTGACATCACGTTAACCACGGAAAGCATTGCTACATTCCAAGGACAAGTGGCTGAACCGTTTATCAGGATGCTGAAGGCAAACATATGCAGCAGATTTATTTCACAAGATATTGTCTCCTCATTTGGCATCTTTGATCCGAAGAAAGTGCCAGCTGCTGACTCTTCTGACTTCCATACATATGGTGAGGACCTAATAGATGTACTATTAGCTCACTATGGTGCAGAGCTGCCTGCTAAGACTGCTGGTGGAGATGAATACACCAAAGAAGCTCTTATTTCCCGCGAAACCCGAGAGGAGTGGAAAACATTTCGAAGCTACTTATCGAAGAAGCCGAAAGGTAACTGCACTTGCAGTTGAAAGAGCTCACCACACAAGTGATATGCTTAGTGAAATTTTTCCAAACATTAGCACCCTGGCAAACATATGTCTATCTATCCCTGTCAGCACTGCTTCAGTGGAAAGGAGCTTCTCCAAAATGAAACTAATTAAAACACGAATTCGAAATCGAATTGGGCAATCACAAGTATCCTATTTGATGAAAATAGCCATGGAGACACCCGAGACGCTCTCATCTACACAATTAAATGACATTATTACAGTATGGAACAAAAAACCTAGACGAATTGCTGTGTGCATATTGTTTATTATTAATTTGGTTTACATTTTTCTCTTAATAAATATCGGTTCTTTCAAAAGGGTGGGGGGCACTTAGAATCCAAGGGGGGGCATTTAGAACCCAAGGGGGGGCAAGGGGGGGCAAATGCCCCCTTTCGCCCCCCCCTAAATGAAACCCTGATACTTAACAGTTTCCTGGCACTAATGTATGGCCCATCATGAAGGGTAAAAAAAAATAAAATAAAAAAAATAAAAATAAAAAATAAAAAAAAAAAAAAATAAAAAGAAAGAGAGAGAGAGAGAGAGCGAGAACCAGAGAGAAACGGTGCAAAAAATTACAAGTTGACATGTACTTTCATTCTTCAGTCCCAGCTATTCGTTACGGTAAAGATTTTGTCATGGTAAAGACTCAAGTTTGTTAGCTGCTTTAGACTAGTACATTGTAAGTAATTCTTGAAGCAAGTCACATGATTAGAGTTCTTTCCCAAAATGTTTATGTAACAATTTCTTGTGGGATTATCTACTATTAGCCACAACACTACACAAACTCTACATATCCTATTTGACGATTGCAAGAGGTCAAGCACCATAAGTCAACTGATCAACGTAAACGATAAAGAACTACATTTACATTGTAGGCAGTAAAAGAAATTTCCTACCTATCTCTAGAGCTGCTATACACTTAATCATAATGGCGAAGGATTGTGCCTTCTATCCTTTTCTGTGCATTCAGTGATATTTATATTACTATACTTGACTAGGTAATGAATACAAGAACGTGTTAGCTTAAAAGAAAACAACAACAACAAACAACAACATACAAATAAAAAATACAACAACAACATAATTAATATCTCATTTGAGGAAACCTTCGTTTACTTATGGGATAAATTTACTCTTCCCAAAGGTCTGTACTCACCAATTTCTCCTACCAGGAAATCACTCAATGGTCCACCACCAGCCTGCAAGGAAGAACATAACAAAAGGTTACTAAGGTGACATAACATAAATTGAGTCCTACAATAGAATAACAGTGGAGTACTAGTAACAACCACACCCCTTAAGGTTCCGGTATAGGGTCGCCTCATGAATATTCATTAGTTTTTAAAAACATTAATTTTTGTATCATTCACCTTTATTTTCTGCTGTAATTCACAAGAATTAAAGTTTATTATAAAAATGACATGATGAAATGACATATTGGGCTACAAAAGCAATTTGGGGAGTAAAATGGAGACTCAAATATGAAGAGATTATGGCGGACAATAGAGCCACAAGCGGCCAGCCAAGCTGCACTTCACCAGCTTCTCCACACAGGAATGTACTTACTTGAGGGCCTCTCGAAGAGATTCTGACCATAGAAGCTCAAAAACTAAACCAAAGCTGGTGTTATACTTTCCCGCAGCCAAACTCGGCCACAATCTGGAGCCATAACTTTTCAACTTTCCGCGGGAAATCGCCCACACATCAGCTGTAGAAGCCACGCGAGTAGTTTTGGATGGTAGGAAGACTGGCTGGCTGGGAATATGGGTAACAAGAAGAACCAGAAGAATAAGAAGTACAGCATGCACAAAAGCAGGAGAGCATATGTGAAGAAGAAGCTTCCCACAAAAAAGTTTGTGGAGAAGAAAGTTGGGCTGGGAAGCACTGGTGAAGCAAACTCTCCTCCAGGTATGGTGGCACAAGGGAGCAGAGTAATCAATGTGGGCAACATGCTGGAGTATGTAGACAAAGTGGCCAGACATGCTTCAAGTTGTGATGGATCTATTGAAGTATCAAGGGAAAGTAGAAGTGGTCTGGCTTCTGTCTTCACAGGAGAGTGCTGTACTTGTGACTAGACTGTCGCACTTGAGACTTCCAAGAAAGTTAAGGGTCCGAAAGGTTACAATAGGTAAGTAAATAAAAAAGGTATGAAATATACAGGAATGCTATGATTGATGTAGCTATTATTATGTCATTGCTAGCACTATTATTAGCTATTAGTGTTATTTTTAGCTATTATTCCTGTTATTATAGCTGCTGTTGTCGTTAATATGCAATTTTTTTACGGCGGACTTCATTTATCTAAACAATTATGACCAAGGGGTGTTTTTATACATAATGTATTGTTGATAGCTTGGAGAGGGTGTGATCAATACAATTGCTGGTGTCTGTATGTGCCAAGTATTAGGGTAAAACTAATTGTTCTAATAATTGAAGTCCTACTATATTATTGTTGTCATTATAATTGTAATTATTATTATTGTACAATTAATTCTTATTATAAAATTGTTATTACTGTCATAATTATCACTATTATTGTTGCTATCAATATTTAAGATAAAATTTATTAATAGGTGGGAGTGTAACCATGCAGCTGTGTGGGGACAGATGTCCACTGGTAGTGGCCACAGCCAATTTGAAGAAGCGATGAGTGTCCTTGGGGTTCCAGTCATGACGAAGAAAAGTTTTATAAACACAGAAAGAGATATTGGTGAGGAATGGAAGAAACAATTGTTGGAGGCAATGACAAGTGCTGGAAAAGAAAGAAAAGAGATTGGCTGAGGAAAATGAAGATTATTATCAAGGTGTTCCAGCCATTTCTGTAATTGTTGATGGTGGATGGAGCAAGCGTTCACACAAACACTCTTATAATGCTAATTCAGGGGTTGGCATTATAATCGGTAGACAAACTGGAAAGCTCCTCTATATTGGGGTTCGAAACAAGCATTGCCATGCCTGTGCCACCAGCATACCTCAAGATCAGCACGTTTGCTACAAGAACTGGAGCAAATCATCGTCAGAAATGGAGGCAGACATCATCATTTTGGAAGGGTTTTTAGAGGCAGAAAAGGTCCACGGAGTTCGGTACATGAAGTTTGTAGGTGATGGAGATAGTTCTGTGTATCCGACTCTTATTCAGAATGTGCCAGTATGGGGTCCAGCTATCAAGAAACTAGAATGTGCTAACCACGCATGTAAATGCTATTGTGGCGCACTTGAAGAAAACCCATCCTACAAGGGGAGTGGTGGGCTTACCCAGAGAATGCGCAAGCGTTTGGTTTCTGCAGCAAGGTCAGCAATCAGGATGCGAAGTATGGAAGATGACAAGAAAGAAGCACTCAGAAAGTTAAAGCGAGATCTTCTAAATGGTCCATTGCACTGCTTTGGCATTCATGACAAGCGTAGTCTGGACTTCCGCAAGCCTGCTAAGGAAACTTTTCAGCACTCTTCTACTTCTGAAGTGTCGTGTCAGTCAGCATCCTCTTCTTTATCTGCTTTTTCTGAAGGTGAAAATGGTGGCCACTCCGCAACCAACAATCCAAGTATGCTGCCAACAAATGATGACACAAGTTTTTCGGGTGAGTGATTTATGTGTTCCAATTAGTATCATTGCAAACAATTTTATGTGTTGGTTAATATTGTGCAAGCCTGAGACTAAGTATAAAAAATAAATCCTTTTGTCGATTCATTATTTTTGACAAGCTCAAATATTAGCATGTTCAATTACTCTGTTGCAAACACACACAACTAACACCAAAAAACAAAGCAAGAAATGTATATTTAATTTACCAAAACACATTTATGTGGCAATCAACATAGTAACATCTTTCACCTCATTTATTTTTTTTAATATGCTCTTTCTTTGAATGTGCATGAGTTCCTTTATGCTTTATTTTTTATTTACCACACAGATTTACTTGATGCCCAAGAAAGGTTGTGGGAAGAAACTATCGCAGATGATCCAGAAACTGAGTTGGATGCCGGACGAGGTGGGCTTACAAGAGTCAATGTCGACCAGAAATTACTGCTCGATGTTCAAGTGCTGCTAAGTCGACTAGTTGGAAAAGCCGAGCAACTACTTGGTAATGCTACCCACCACAAACCTGGCAGAAAGTTGGATGAATATTAGAGCCAAATTTGATGGTGGTAAATTTTATAACATCTCAGAGTGGATCCTGGGATCACAGGTGCATGGGAGCTGGACTTAGACAGAATTTGGGCAGAGACTGGGGGCCACAGGCATGGCGACAGATGACAGGAACTTGGGCAGAGACTGGGGGCCACAGGCATGGCGACAGATGACAGGAACTTGGGCAGAGACTGGGGGCCACAGGCATGGCGACAGATGACAGGAACTTGGGCAGAGACTGGGGGCCACAGGCATGGCGACAGATGACAGGAATTCTCCAAATAATGTATTTACTGATGTAGCAACACATTCAGCAAATGTTTGCACCAGGATCGGAAGCGGAAGGCTACAAGTGAAGTGAAGGACAAGCGGCGAAGAAGCAAATATGCAAATGTGGATGACACATCAGCAGCTCGAAAATCTTACAACAGACGTGATGGTGGTACCTCACCAGAAGAAGTAGTTGATGATTTATCCCATGAAGATCTTGATGAACTGAAGTCAAGCGACATATTTCAAAGCCAATGTGTGTGTCACTTAAGAAGAAGCTGATGAAATAGAACGACGCACGAGAAGTCAAGCAATAATGATCAAGACTGGATAAGTGAGAGACGAAAGAGATTGACGGCTTCTTCTGTTGGTGGAATAGCTAAAATGAGAGAGTCTACAAAGAAGGGGAAGAAAGTTCAGGCTCTGCTATACAATACGTTTGGTGGCAACATTGCAACAAATTATGGCACAAGCATGGAAGACAAAGTTAAATGTGAATATATAGCATATAAACACAGAAACGGACATTCTCATTTGGCGGTTGAAGAATGTGGACTTTTCATCTCTCGCCATAACAACTGGTTAGCTGCAACTCCAGATGGTATTGTCCATGATCCACATTCGCAATCCGAAACAGTAGGCTTGTTGGAAATCAAATGTCCGTATTCATGCAGGGATTTGTACCTCAGCGAGGCATGCGAGAAAACTTCATTTTGTCTCATCCTAAATGAGAAAAAAGAACTGAAATTGAAAAACAGGCATGACTACTGGTACCAAGTACAGTGCCAACTTTATTGTGTGGACAAAACATGGTGCGACTTTGTTGTGAGAACAAACAAAGAACTACATGTCGAACGCATCTATAGAGATGCCAAGTGGTGGGGACTACAACTGGCAAAATTGAGAAAATTCTATTTTTCTTCATTGCTTCCAGAATTAGCATGTCCCCGATTTAGATATGGTGGAATTAGTGAACCAACTGAGGCAGTGCAAAACACTAATACCTCATCTTGAACTGTTTCCTATGTTCACTTGCTCACTACTATACCTTGTACAATGTATAGCATTCATTCACTGTATTATATTAATTATATGTATCACTGGTGTTAATTGCCAGCCTTATAAACACTAATCATAAGGTGAAAACAAGTCAGAAGTGGGATGTGGTTTTTGGTGGGAAACAATTATTACGCTTAGAATGAGTGGGAGAAACACTTAATATCGCTTACAACGATTGATGATGACATCACATACCAGCCACGCCCACTTGTGGTATTATAGAATTGCTTGAGCTAATATAAATACTGCGTCTCATATTGATGGATTTCTTTACGTTTGTTTATGGGATGCCTGGAAGGGCAATTTGTCTCTCCCCTGCCGTACGTACATACAGTATAAGACAGTGCTATTCATAGGTAGGCGTGGCATGCATGATGTCATAATGCCAGTCCTCTATTGACGTCAATACCGAGTACTCATTAAATATGACAAAGCAAATGTCTAACACTCTATAACATACACGTTAACACATGCACACACTTGCTCATGCATACATCCCCACAAACTTCACAACCATGGATGGATCTTGACACAATCATAACACACAAATCAACACAACAATAACAAACTAAAAACAACAAATAACAACAACAACAAATAACAACAACACAAAACAACAACACAATAACAACAACATCCCCCTTACAGATCCAGTGACGGAATCGCTGATGATCCCCAGCCAGTTGTCCTTGTGGGTCTTGCTCTGTAGCGCCACCACTCCGGGTCTCTTCACGTGCACGATGAAGTGACTGTCCTCGTCATCCTGCCCGTCCACCACCTCCACATCATCGTCCTTGATGCACGTGAACTTCTCGCATGTCCTGGAGCGAAGGGTCACCACGTTGCCACCGGCAAACTGGGACTGGAGGGACGGAAATAGACAAACTGTTTCAAACAGTCAATAGCGTACGTACTACAAGTCATTAATATCACCTATTAATTAATTGAGCAATACGTCTTGACTTAAAATTAGAAAATTGAATAACAAAAACAACAATGCCAAATCTTAGGGAGTTAACATGTGCTTTTATGATTTATTTTTATTGGTAAGAAATAATATGCATTATTATAGTTTTTATTTATTGATTCAGTCAAAAGAGAATGCTAGATGGAGTTAATGCATCCAAAGATTGCCAGAGCACTGTTGTAGTTTCCCTAAGTTTTAGCTCTGCACATGTGCAAGACCTCCAGGTAACACAGTTGAATATCACAGCTGCATTGTATGATCAATTCCCATGAATGCCATGAATCTAAATGTAGGAATTACAGGAATATGTAGAGTGCACATGTTCACAAACCCTTTACCGATATTCATAGACCCTTTACCAATATTCATAGGCTCAGTTGTAAATCCAGTACAGATATTCAGTCACTACCCCCACAAGTTAGTATGAGAAGCCATATTCATGGCTAGCTATTGTATATAAAGTCAGTATGGCCACAAGCTACCATGTGACAGTGTGTCTATAGGATAATCAGAACCAACACCAGAACTACTAGTATGAAGTCACCTCTGTACTCTGAATCAACACACAGTCACATGGCCAATACAACACCTGCCAATTATTATCAACAGGAAGACCTGCATGATAACATTCTTGGCTTCTCTTCTGATTTAGGGTGTTTGGTAAATAGTCTTCATGCTGGGGGAGGGGGGAGGGGGGAGGGTGGAGCGTTACAATCATCAAGCTTAAATATCTGAGCTACACATCACATCTTCACAACATGACCACACCCATTTACATTTAACTCGTGCAGGTTTGGATGACTTGGGAACACATAATCACAACATGAAAGACTACAATAAAGAAAGGAAATTTCCTATCTCTTGCAATTGTATTGTCAATGACAGAGATCGATCAAGCCTTGACTGTAGGAACACACATACACACACTCATTGTATACTACACTATTATGTGACGGAACATAACACAGGAAGATAATGCCATAACACACGAATGAGTTAATAAAGTGTCACAGAAGCCATACAAACACAGCCGCCATGATAATGCTCCACTCTGTCCCAGTACTCACACTAACTGCCATCACATGTCAGTAACTTTACGATGCATTCTGAATGAACAGACACCATATAATAATCTAAACACAGTGATGTAATAGACATCACATGCCTTTAATTGTCTGAAATATGATCTGTCACAGACTCTATACTTGACTTCTTTCCAACACATCATGATTACGACTGACTATACTGCATAAATATAGTAACACGATGACATCATTGGTATGAGTTTCCTCAGCCTAATAGACCATCTAATTACCCAACACTATAGCACGAAGTGGCTTGCCGACTGTCAGCACACGGGGGAACGAAAACTACTGGAGAGGATTTCACGCACACACGTATACAAACACAACACCTCACTGACAAAATAAACGCACTCGTCATTACAAACACACGTATTCTGCACACGCACATTCTTGAAGATGTAGGAATTAGAGGGTTGCCACAAAATAAATAAACAATATCTTCCATTTTATCATTAAATGTCAGAGGAGAGTTACAATTAATAAAAAAAATTTTTACACACACACACACACACACACACACACTATATACATATATAATCTAATGGTCGAAATGTGTACATTGTATTGAGCTCCGGGAAGACTTGCTGAAACATACCAGTAATGTTTGACTCTAACAAACAGAACGAGGCATATGCCAGAATAACTTAACACTCTTAGAGAAAGAAACAACTGATGCCCATTCCGAGAGCTTCACCATAGCAACCAGTTGTTGATTGCTGCCTGCCAATTGGGAAGACGTTTCAAATATGGCAAAACATAACTAACTAAACCAAAGCTCAAGTATGAAATATACCCTCATGATCATAGAAATACAGCGGAACTTCTATAACCCTTCCCCACCCCCTCCCCAGATAAAAACAACAACAACAAAAAAAAACAATAAAACAAAACAGAATGGCTAATCAAAAAGAGGCTATATATTAAAAATATAATATAATTTTATATAGAACTCCCATTCTTTTTATTTCCTCTAGAGTTAGAGTAACCACAAGGAACAACAACACTTCCCAATAGTAAGCCACACCCTAATCCTCCTCATCCAACCCATTCAAACTATTCAAGGCTAAAAATGCCGACTATATAATTTATGTGCACTGTGCAACTGAATACCTGAACTATGAATTAATAAGTAAAGTTATGTGGGTGGAGTCAAGCATGTATCTTACCAGAAGAAATGAATCTCCGGCTCGTGGCTTCAAACTCATCTCAGCCATTCCTGACGCCAGCTAAAGAAACAATAACAAACAAACAAATTAATTAAATGACTCATTTATTGGATGCTGTATATGTATTCTCTGTTGGCCTCTTTCTCTCTCATCCACACGCGAGGAGAGGTCAGGCAATACTAACTGTGTGATATATTCACATACCCAGCAGGGATACATACAGGATTTTTGGCTAGGGGGGGGGGGGGGGGGGGAAATATACATGTGCGTAAATGAAACTTATTTAGGTTGATATTTAAGAAAAGAATAGACGCATCAGTCTGTGAACTATTGAAAGAGATCATTAATTTTACTTAATTTACCAAGTTATTCATTGGACTAATGTTATTATTATTATTTTTTTGTCAATCTTCTAATATTAATATTCTTGGGGAGGAAAACCAGACCTTGGAGGGGGGGGGGGGGGGGGGGGAAGAAATCTGAGAATGTGGACAAGTTATACTACAATAAATATCCTTACATCTACTTATAGTTTCAGTGAAGCCTGATTAACTTTACCTACACTAGCACTCTTTAAAACTTTTTTTTAGAATTCTCCTATTTTAGTCCTTATAGTATCTTACAGACACCTCAACCAATGGCTGTAGGGATAGTACTACACACTTACTAACAGTCAGGGGTGATACACACAAACACTACTGAATTGGCTTACACTTATTTTCTCACATTTTCGACCACTCTTACCAATCTAGCTAAAATAGTAGCCAGCGGTGATAACTTACGCTATCTTGAGGCGGCAGGTTAGGGTAGCTCGCATCTGGTGGATAAGACATCCCAAGTTTAGCTCCTAAGCAATAAAAACAATCAAAAAGTACTCTCTAACGCAGAACTGATTCTTTATTCTGTTATCAGGAATAACTAAACAACTTCCTTTATAAGAAAATATTAGGGCGTGGTTTAGAGAAACCGATGCCTTAGAGCGGGTAAAGGGATCTCAAGGTGTCGATTCATGGGAGTTGTTCGTCATTTCGCCGCTGATGCTCGGGCGTTGGGCAAAACGCTGCAGCGGCTGGTCGTCGTGCTGAGTCTGCCGTAGGATAGAGGTTTTACGAATTGTACTCATTTCTTGTGCATTTATGCTGTTCCAGCAATATCCACTGCAGCAATTACACCACCTAGCTAAAATGTTCCTAATTATAGTGATGACCACACGAACCTATGATGCGGTGTTTCACCGTAGATATACGACGGAACTCCAATTGACAAACAAATGAACAACATTTAGCTACACAACTTAATCACGGATTTATATTATTATTGATTAGGTAAAGGATATCACTGAAATATCACTGAAATATCACTCCACTAAAATACCACTAAAATATCACTAAAATACCACTAAAATACCACAAATTTGGTAAGGTTGTTTGTCATTGATTCGTTAAAGCACATTTTTAATTTTTTTTTCCATTGACTTTTTCCCCCCCTTCATCCAAATATGGTAAAATAAACCCAGTTCAAGTGTAGTTTAAAGCATTTCATGTGTTCATCAAAATTTCTGGCTTGAATTTAAAATGTTTACATGCATGAATTAGCTATACTTTTAAAATTAATAATCTTTAAAAAAATTTAAATGGTGAAATTTGTAGGAATTTTTAAAGATTATTAATTTTATAAGTATAGCTAATTCATGCATGTAAACATTTTAAATTCAAGCTAGAAATTTTGATAAACACATGAAATGCTTCAAATTACACTTGAACTGGGTTTATTTTACCATATTTGGATGAAGGGGGGAAAAGCTCAATGGAAAAAAAAATTAGAGTTAAATTTATTATTAGCTATAGCTATATTATTGTATATGCGTTTCACATAATGAGTTTTTTTTAATAATTCTAATGAATAATTTGAACAAGTGAAAATGCACTGTAATTTTTTTAAGTGCTGTTTTGCCATCATATCTATTACTGACATTGTTTGTGTATTGCAGATGGAGTCATCTAGGTTACATTCAATGAAACAAACAATTGAATTTTAGCGGTTTCCAGAAAGTTACAGACTTGTCAAGGTGGTTACCAAGCAGTTGCAAATTTGTCAACGTGGTTTGCCAAAAAGTTACAGCCTTGTCAAGGTGGTTAACAACGAGCAGCCAGGTTTGCAAGGTTTATAAACTAAACTAGATAGCAAGGTATTTGCAATTTGTTTGGCCTTGTGCTTTAGCTCAGATAGCATATGGAGAGCTAGAGAGCTGTATTCTGGTGTGAAATAAATCACACAACTCATTCCAGCCTTTACCATTGCATAAGTGATGCAAGTTCAAGAACATTCTACCACATTATTTTTCATGCTTTTGCTCTCTTTGCTTTAAGTACATATTGCTAACTAAATAGAAGAGCTAAAGAGACTGGAAGAGACTAAAGAGACTGGAAAAGACCAAAAGAAACTAAATAGACTTGAAGAGACTAAAAAGACTAGAAGAAACTGAAGAGGCCATGTGAACTCGTGGACTGTTGCAGGGACAACCGAGTCATTGTTTTGGTTACATTGTTGCACCTCATTAGCGTTTCCATAGCTACCATTCATCTATTAATGGATGTTATTCTCACCTTTTTGCGTGAATTGTTGTGCATGTAGTTGTCTTGTTTGGCTGATAATATTCAATCGATCTGAAGTCTAGAAAAGTTCAGTTACTCTTTTATCAGCTCTCAGTTGGGGTAGCTAGGGGCTAGCCAACCGCTCTTTATAGTTGAGTAGCTATATCATTCCTCGAGTGACAATTGGTGGCAGCGGTGGGATTCCGATCGGCAGACGGCATTCTGACCTGAGAAGCCAGAGCCTAGTGAATGGCAACACGCTCCGGCCGTGTTTTCAAGCAAACACGTCCCACCGAAGAAAAAGCAATAGACATGGAGGATACAGTGAAGAGCATGGAGAGGATGATGACGGAACTGATAGAAGACCGACGCGCAAGAGAGAAAGAGATAACAGCGGAGCGAAAAGCTCGAGAGGAGGAAAACAGTAGACATATAGAGGAAATGCGGGGACAGATGGAGGTATTAATGAAGTTAGTGAACGCTTCACATACAACGCCAGCAGCCTCTGCAGGGATACCAGTGAGTAGTGGACCACAGGTCAAGTTAGTACCTCTGACAGTACAGGATGATATTGAAGCATACCTGGTAACATTCGAACGAATAATGGAAGCCTACAAAATACCTAAGGAACAGTGGACATACTATCTTGCTCCTCAACTCACGGGAAAGGCACAGCAAGCATTTGCAGCACTATCTCTAGATGAATCAAAGGGATACGATGGAGTGAAAACAGCCATTCTAGTAAGGTATGGAGTCAATGAGGAGGCTTATCGAAGAAAATTTAGGGCAGCAAGTAGAAAGGACGGTGAGACCAATAGGGAGCTTGCCATTAGATTACTTGACTTGCAGACCAAGTGGCTGAAGAAGTGCACGAGTATGGAAGAGGTCAAGGAGCAGGTAGCATTGGAGCAGTTTCTGGATACGCTCCCAATAGAGAAGCGAGCCTGGGTGAGAGATAAGAAGCCAAGTACTTGTGTGGCTGCAGGTGAACTCGCAGATGAATATGAAGAGGCGAGGAGACTTGACATGCCGGAGAAGGTTAATGAGCAGAAAATAAAGAAGTCGTCAGGAGGAGCTGTGAGGAAATTTTGCAGCTACTGTAAAATTCCAGGCCACATCCGGGACGACTGCCGAAAGCTCCAAGCAAAGAGAGAGAAGGATAGCAGTCAGTCAGATGGATCGAAGAGTCAACAAGACACATTGAGAAGCCAGGAGTTTAGAAGGAGGCCACCCGTTAAGTGTTTCAACTGCAAGCAGGAGGGTCACATTGCGGCCAACTGTACCGGAGAACCAGCATTACTGGGTGAAGTAGTTACTCCCCCGGTACAAGACAACTGGCAATGCAGGGGGAAAGTTGAAGGACAGCCAGTTGAGGGAATAGTTCTGGATACTGGTTGTAAGCGAACAATGGTGCACCAGAGGCTAATATCACCGGAAAATCTCCTTGAAGGAGATGTGGCTACTATCAGGTGTGCACACGGTGATACCGTTCTCTATCCTCTTGCAAATGTCAGAATGGAAATTGATGGGATTCCAATAGAAGTTGAAGCTGCGGTATCTGATACATTGCCGGTGTCAGTCCTTCTCGGAGGAGACGTGCCACAGCTCAAGCAACTACTTAGCAGTAGTTCATCACTGGATAGTCCACTCCCAATCAGCGCTAACAATGCTATGGTAGTCATTACAAGAGCCCAAGCCAAGAAACAGCTCGAAGAAGAAATAGTTCGTCGAGAACAAGAAGTGCTATCTGGAGCAAAGCCAAAACAAGTAGTGGACAGCCAGCAGGAGTCAACATGGAGCAGCCACCAGAGCACATCAGCAGCCAGGGAAATACCGGCTACTCTCACGCAGGACCAGCGACGTGCACTCAGAAAGGAGATTGGAAGTTTGCAAGGACAAACCACTTCAATCAGTAAAGCTCTTGAAGATACATTAGAGTTATCGGCAGAGGAGCTTCAGAAGCTGCAAGAAGCAGATATGATGCTAGGAAAAGTGCGACAGGCTGCGGAAAGTCAAGATAGTGAATATTTTTATCATGATGGTCTACTCTATCGCCGATGGATTCCTCCGGGACGTGGAGAAGAGTATGGGATTGAACAACTGGTGCTACCCAAAGCATGCAGACGTGCAGTACTCGAGTTAGGCCATGAAATCCCCTTGGCAGGTCACTTGGGGTCAGACAAGACAAGGCAACGCATCTTACGGCGTTTCTACTGGCCCACAGTTTTCAAGGATATTGATGAATTTTGCAAGTGTTGCGAGATATGCCAAAAGACATCTAGTCGGAAGGTATCTCCAGCTCCTCTTATGCCGCTACCTATCATCACAGAGCCATTCAAAAAGGTTGCCATGGACATCGTGGGACCCTTACCCAGGAGTAGATCTGGTAATGTGTATATTCTGGTACTCTGTGACTATGCAACACGTTACCCAGAAGCAGTACCTCTAAGGGGTATTGATGCGGCACACATAGCAGAGGAGCTTATCAAGATCTTTGCTCGAGTGGGCATGCCAGAGGAAATTTTAACGGATCAAGGCAGCAACTTCACCTCCCAACTGTTGGCTGAGTTTTATCGATTACTCCACATCCAGTCCATTCGCACCAGCCCATATCACCCACAGACTGACGGTTTAGTGGAGCGTTTTAACCAGACATTGAAGAGCATGTTAAGAGAAAAGCCATCTCCAGTGAGGGCAAAGACTGGGATAAATGGATTCCATATCTCTTGTTTGCTTATAGAGAGGTGCCCCAAGCATCTACTGGATTCTCTCCTTTCGAGTTGCTTTACGGGAGAAATGTGCGGGGACCATTAGACATTTTGAAGGAATCATGGGAAGCCAGCAGGAAAAGCAGTGAAAGTGTCATATCTTATGTACTATCGACGCAAGAGAAGTTGAAAGGGATGGCGGAGCTCGTCCAAGAGAATCTCAGCAAGGCTCAGGGCAAGCAGAAGCGCTGGTATGATCGGAATGCCAGAATTAGAGAATTTGAGCCAGGAGACCCAGTGCTGATCTTACTCCCTACATCCTCAAGTAAACTTCTGGCACAATGGCAGGGGCCATATCAGGTGGTAAGGCGCACAGGAAAAGTTAATTACCTGGTGGACATGCACGACCACAGGAAGAGGAGAAGAGTGTTCCATGTCAACATGTTAAAGGAGTTCAAAATTCGTCAAAAAATTAGTTCTAACTTCCTGGTAGAAACGACAGCAGAGGTGCAAGGAGAGGAGGAGGACATTGTGTTTTGGAAAGACGGTGAACCTAGCGATCAACCCACGATTAGTGATCATCTGAAAGCAGATCAGAAGGAACAGCTCAACACTCTCATGGCAGAGTTTGCCCAGGTGTTCCAGAATCAGCCAGGCTGTACACCACTAGTTCAACACAAGATTGAGACTGGAGCAGCACGTCCAGTGAGGCTACCTCCATACAGGCTACCTCAAGCTTATCGTGCAGAAGTGGAGCAGGAGTTGCAGGAAATGCTAGCTCAGGATATCATTGAAGCATCTCACAGTGAATGGGCGGCACCGATAGTGTTAGTGAAAAAAAAGGATGGAGGTTTGCGGCTTTGTGTTGACTATCGCCGGCTGAACGGGGTGTCAGTCTCAGATGCTTATCCTATGCCCAGAATAGAGGACATGATTGATCAGTTGGGTGAGGCATCCTTCATCACAACTATAGATCTGACCCGGGGCTATTGGCAGGTGCCAGTGGCAGAGGCTGACAGAGTCAAGACGGCATTCATCACTCCATTTGGATTATACCAGTTTAAAAGGATGCCATTTGGCCTGCAGGGGGCGCCAGCCACATTCCAAAGATTGATGGACCGGCTAGTTCATGGTCTGAATGACTTTTCAGCTGCTTATATTGACGACTTAGTGATTTTTAGCACTTCGTGGAAGGACCATCTCCAGCATTTACGACAAGTGTTGCACCGGCTGAAAGATGCTGGATTGACAGCCAAACCCAAGAAATGTCAGTTGGCAATGAAGACCTGCAGTTATTTAGGCCACATTGTTGGCAGTGGAGTGGTCAGGCCAGCGTTGGACAAAGTACAGGCAGTGCAAGAATTCGCTATTCCTCAGACCAAGACAGATGTTCGGGCCTTTCTGGGCCTTACCGGGTATTATAGGAAGTTCATACCCAATTATGCTACTATTGCACTTCCTCTTACTGACCTGACAAGAAAGACAGCCCCAAATCAAGTTCGATGGGACTCTCACTGTGAAGCGGCCTTCTGCAAGCTAAAGGAGTTGTTGTGCTCCTCACCAGTTCTACAGAGCCCAGACTTCTCACGACAGTTCATCCTGCAGACTGATGCCTCAAATAGAGGAGTTGGAGCGGTACTAACCCAGATGGATGACGACGGGTTTGAACATCCTGTGAGCTATTATAGCCGGAAACTTCTCCCTCGAGAACAGCGGTACTCAACGGTTGAGAAGGAGTTATTGGCCATTAAGTTAGCCACTAATGCATATCGAGTGTATTTATTGGGTCGTCACTTCACCATAGTGACTGACCATCGGGCTCTGGAGTGGCTCGATCGACTACAAGAGAACAATGCCAGGTTAACACGTTGGAGTTTATCTCTTCAGCCATACGACTTCCAAGTCCGCCATCGTCCAGGCAAAGACAATGGAAATGCGGATGCTTTATCAAGAATCGCGTCAAACTAGTTGTCGCAAAAGAAGGGGGGAGGAGTGTGAACTCGTGGACTGTTGCAGGGACAACCGAGTCATTGTTTTGGTTACATTGTTGCACCTCATTAGCGTTTCCATAGCTACCATTCATCTATTAATGGATGTTATTCTCACCTTTTTGCGTGAATTGTTGTGCATGTAGTTGTCTTGTTTGGCTGATAATATTCAATCGATCTGAAGTCTAGAAAAGTTCAGTTACTCTTTTATCAGCTCTCAGTTGGGGTAGCTAGGGGCTAGCCAACCGCTCTTTATAGTTGAGTAGCTATATCATTCCTCGGAGTGACAGGCCAGAAGAGACTAAAGAGACTAAAGAGAATAGAAGAGACTAGAGAGACTAGAAGAGATTAAAGAGACCAGAAAAGAGAGACAAGAAGAGACTAAAGTAACTAGATGACACTAAAGGACTAGAAGAAACCAAAAAGGCCAGAAGAGACTAGAGAAACTAAAGAAACTAGAAGAGACTAAAAGAGACTAGAAGAAAAAGAAAAACTAGAAGTGACAGAAGAGACTAAACAGCTAGAAGAGACTGAATGAAATTAGAAGAGACCGAAAGAGACTACAAGAGACCAAACAGACTGAACAGACTAGAAAATACTATACGAGACTAAAGAGATTAGAGACTAAAAGAGACTAAAGAGACTAGAATTAAAACAAAAACTAGAAGAGACTGAAAGAAACTAGAAAAGACCAGAAGAGACTACAAGAGACCAAACAGATTGAATAGACTAGAAAAGACTATAAGAGATTAGAAGAGACTAAAGAGACTTGAAAAGGCTAGAAGAGACTAAAGAGACTTAGAAAAGACTGAAGAGAATAAAAATACTGCAAGATTAAAATCATTTAAATTGCACTCTTGCAGTTGCAATTATCTGTGTAGTTCAATATTTGTTGGCCATTTTTTGGGAACCTTTTAATAATTAATATAATCATTCAATTATTAATATGTACTCTATATATTATTCAAATACTATTACTGATAAAAACACTTAATTATATGTATTCATGCTTTTATACAGTGTTGTTTTGGTTTAGCGATTTCAGACTTTCTTAGTTTTAGTTATTCATACTAAAAAAATACCTTGAATGCTTAGCTTTAGTTTTTTTCCCAAATTCTCCCTGAAGATTTAGTTAGTTTTTAGTTTTTCTTCAATACCATGTAGAAGATTTAGTTAGTTATACTATCAATTGTCAATTTATGTTGCCTCTCAAATTCTGCAATAATGAGACTCCTTAAGGGTGCTCACACATCCGGTTCGCGGTACGCCCACACAAATCAATTAACTGTTGCTATGGAAGGTAACTCCGATTCTATACCTTGCAGGTCCACGCTGCCCGGGGGATCTCTGAGACCCGTCAACTGACAGCCAACTGATCAAGAATGACTAACACACAAACGGAACTGCAAGAGTTATGAAGCCTCAAAGTCTCAAAAGTAAACGCTACTATTTGGAAACAGAGGAAGACTACGGAAGCTGGAATTTCGTCCACCGCTTGCTATAGCTAATTGTCACAAAGTTGTCGATTTTGTTTTTCTCATTTCTATTTTGTTTTATATTTATTCACATTTTCACGTGATTTTTTTCCAGTCGGGTCACGACTGTACACTATATCAAAAAACTAAATCGACAACTTTAATTACCTTGTTAAGTTATGCCGCAGTACTAAAAATGAAAGACTAACTCTTCGTCCTTCTGGACTTGGACTGCAAAATAGATTCCAATAGTCTCGCACTTTTTTGCTACTGAGCAATTTTCTAGCCCCGCCCTCCGTAAGCCGAGTTAACTATACTTACCACGGTCTGCCAGGAAGCGCTTATCTATGCGCGGGTATTTAAGGTACGCCCTCTACCTCTACTAACTGGATTCGTGGTTTATTGCTCAATTAAGCCGCGCGAGTGTTGCTATGTGCCCGCACCCTTAAAGAAAGTTGTTCATGTAGTTTTCCCAAAGAACTTCAAAAATGGCATATTTCTGTGAAAACTTGGGTAGCTATTATTAATAAAGTATGGTATTTGTTATGTTATAGTTTAGAGAATAATTACTTGATGGGAATTTATATTTTCATTTAATAATGACATAATTCAAGGTGAATTGTTTACAATAAAATTGCTTAGTTTTAGTTTTTGTCCTCCACTCTAGCTACTGGTAGTTTTAGTTATTATTGAATTTACTGTCTTCTAAAATAATTAGTTTTAGTTTTTTCATATTCTCTACAGCTTAGTTTTAGTTATTCTTACCAAAAGTAAAACACCCCAAAACTAAGGGGTTTTGGTTTTAGTTTTAGTTAACTAAAACAACACTACTTTTATACACTTCATGAAATGCTAGGTTTAATGCAGCTACCCACTTTTGGCAATGTACACACATCTAATCATGTTTAAGGACACAGAATCTTGTGCACTGACTCTGTTAGTTAATTACTATATTTTGCACTTTGATTTTATTCTATACCCTAACATTTGTAGTGAGAGAATACTGTCTTGGTTTTTGTTCCTGTTATTTTTTTTCTTCGTTTTTTTTTTGTTTTGTTTTGATTTAGCTAACGGCTTTCTGGTGCAAAATTCAATTTCAAGGGTCACTTTGAGGGCAGATATTATACCTTTATGATTTGGTTGTTAGGTCGACACATATTGTCCTTTTTTTTTTTTTTTACGTATGTGTGTCAGTTAAGAGAAGTGAGATTGTACATGGCTATTGGAGCAAGCAATCAATATGATATTGGTAATATTCTACTGAAGTTTTAACAAGATCTGTCAGAATATGTTAGGCAGCTTGCTTTTGAAATGGCTGCTATAGTCATTGAAAACTAGCATTAAGGAATAATAGACACCAACTACAAAGTGGTCAATATAAGGCCATTAATGAATTCTACTGCATAAAATTTTATGAAGAGCATTGGCAACTCCAAAGAAATTGTGACCTAATGATAGAGACATATGTATACAAAATTCATAGCTAGCTACTGGCATGCTGAAAATGTTGCAATTTCATGCTTATAATTCGAAAGTGAGGATCTGAAAAGTATTTTTTAGCTACTTTGGGAAGTGAGATTAAAGACTGCAATGCAATAGCTATTCTCAATCACCAACAACTATAAACTGATGAGCTGTTTGATGTGTTTAAGGGAAAGTTTTACTTGTCAGATGTGTTTAGTAGGGGAAATTTTACTTGTCAAATAGGCACATTTCAATTTACTCCACTAATAGCTGTTAATTAACAACTTATTATATTAAACTCCCTGTGAACAGAGTGTTTCAACAGCCCTAAATTATTTCACACGTTACTAAGGCTGAACTGTACAATAGAGCACAAATGCTTGTATAGACTTGAGCTAATTAGCAAGTGGCTCTCAGTGAAATGGGTTATTAAATCAGCAATGAAATTTGAACTGTTAGCAGCAAAAGCCCTAGAAAAGAATAAGGCTACATTAATATTAATTTTACTTGCATCTTATATTTAATCAATCTTGTTTGCTCTTAGGATGATTTAATTCTGTAGTTTTATTCCAGAACTAGCTACAAGTACATTGCTGTTGACAATTAATATTGTGACTAACTAACACAAAGTTACTTAGCTACAGGGAGTGCATTATTATATCAATGATAGCCTCCCTAACTCACTCCTAATTTGGTTTATAATTGTCAGTGAATAAATCAATGGGTAGAAGTGTTAAATAACTGTAACTGATGAAAACTTATTAAATTCCTTCAGGCAGGAGTGTACAATAGATCAATCTAACTCTGACAATGATATTCAACAAATTACTTCTACAAACTGCAATATACAATCTGAAATTGATGCCTTAAATATTATAGCTATATAATATTTATTACATGAGTCAGAGTGTGATATGGTGAAATATTTGAGGAGCAGGCTTATTTATTTTCAAGAGTCAGAGGTAAATGAAAATAAAGCCTGAGAGTGAAATATCTAGCCATATCACTCTGATAAGCATAGTATGTGGTTTATTCCACGCTAGATATCTTCACTGCTGTAGTTAGTACCTAGGACTGGTAACTCATAGCTTAAAGTTGGTTGCAAGGGCTACCCACACCCCCAACTGAGTAGGCTACACTAGAGGAAGGGAACTGTAAACCAGGAAAAGTGGCAAGTTTGGCTGGTTGCTATAACTACAAGAGTAATGAGCTTGGCAATACAGTGTGAAATAACCTTTTCTACAGGGTGATGTACCTCGGGTACTTTAATACAATTACTAAGATAGCTAACGCTCTACTTTGCTCGTTGTTTATGTTTGGGTTATAAAATAGTTATAAACCAAAATCATTAGGTTTGTATTTCGATTTATAAATCATATACAAACCTCAATTTTGGTTTATAACTATAACATATATTCCACCCTAGATAGATATCTTCACAATGAACTTTTTTGTACATGACCAGACTAGTATTCAAGCTGGAATAACTCAACTCAAGTATTTCAAGCAGTATTTAAGCTGTCATGTGTAAGCTATTTACCCTAGTAGTTATAGCTACAGGCCAAGTTCAACACATTTCCATGTTTTTACAGCTACATTCCTCTGGCGTAGCTAGATGTACCCAAACCAGGGTTAGAGCAGCTGCTAAAATTTCACTCTCAGGCTTTATTTTCACCCACCTCTTGCTCATGAGAATGAATTAGCCTGCTCTTGAAATATTTCTCCACATCAACACTCTGAGTAGTAAGTACTATATGAATATATATATATATATATATATATATATAACATTGATCTAATAAAGAGAATATGTTTTTTCTTACAAACTCTGAGCAATTTTTGTTCACAAAAGGACTTGTGATTCCTCATGTTTGATTAATCACACAATTTTAAACATTTGTTATTGCAACTTGCTGAAATTCAGAATTTTATTTACTCTGCAACTTATAAAAAATCAAATAAAGCATGGTATAGCTACATTCAGCAGTTTTAGCTCTCGAAGTGCAAGAAAACAGCCACTGACAAGCTAATTCAGCTAGTCAAAATAATTTTGCAAACCTCATTTTTTGTTAGCTCCTATAAAGAATGCCACAATTCTTGCTACTAGCTAGAAGTAGCTATTTCATGAGGTAAAAAATAATCATTAACATAGTAACATTTTCAAGGAAGTGAATGGTCTAGTACTGGACATCTACCTATTAGTTAATGCATCTTATTCCACTCCCATCATCAGGTCATTACCTCACAGGAAGGAGTAGCTATAGCTGGAAGATCGACTGTGTCCACTATATTGGCTTACTTTCTATGATAACTGTCAGCTGTTTAGGATCGGACAACCTCTCCTCACAGGAAGCAGCAGGAGAACAGTCTTTGCAGACTCAAGGGATCAAGAATGAACACTATTCATAGACTATCACTTTGATATGCCATACTTTACCTAATCTAAATATTCATTATAATCATATTCATAGCCACACACAACCCAACAACTTCTGTATCATTGAGCAACCATTTAAGTAATGTGTAAATGTTGTGTAATCAATTATCAATAGATTGCTGAAACTGTGGCTGTAACCTTGTGTGTCTGCCAATATGTTTTTCTTAGTACATAATGTCTACAACGATGGCACCAGTATCCGTCTTCCTTGCTCTGAGCTACGTGAGGCGCAAAATCTCAGTTGCATTTCCGCCCCCTCGATCGGCTATACCTTGGTGTAAAAAGTCACAATTCATGAATATCATTATAATGTTACTATGAAAAATGGTAGCATATAGATATCAATGGTAGCACTGGTAGCATAGGTAGCACTGGTAGCAAAGGTAATACTGGTAGCATAGGTAGCACTGGTAGCATAGGTAGCACTGGTAGCATAGGTAGCATAGGTAGCACTGGTAGCACTGGTAGCATAGGTAGGACTGGTAGCATAGGTAGCACTGGTAGCACTGGTAGCATAGGTAGGACTGGTAGCATAGGTAGCACTGGTAGCACTGGTAGCATAGGTAGGACTGGTAGCATAGGTAGCACTGGTAGCCACTGGTAGCATAGGTAGCACTGGTAGCATAGGTAGCACTGGTAGCATAGGTAGCACTGGTAGCATTGGTAGCACTGGTAGCACAGGTAGCACTGGTAGCATAGGTAGCACTGGTAGCACAGGTAGCACTGGCAGCTTAGGTAGCACAGGTAGCACAGGTAGCATAGGTAGCACTGGTAGCACTGTAGCATGGGTAGAACTGGTAGCATAGGTAGCACTAGTAGCATAGGTAGCACTGGTAGCACTGGTAGCATAGGTAGTATAGGTAGCACTGGTAGCATAGGTAGCACTGGTAGCATATATAGCACTGGTAGCATAGGTAGCATAGGTAGCACTGGTAGCATAGGTAGCACTGGTAGCACTGGTATAGCATAGGTAGCACTGGTATAGCACTGGTTAGCATAGGTAGGCACTGGTACATAGGTAGCACTGTAGTAGCCTGGTAGCATAGGTAGCACTGGTAGCACTGGTAGCATAGGCTAGGTAGCAGAGGTAGCATGGTAGCATGGTAGCATGGTAGCACTGGTAGCATAGGCAGACTGGTAGCCTGTAGCATAGGGCATGGTAGCATTAGTTAGGTAGCCCTGGTAGCGTAGGTTAGCACTGGTAGCACAGTAGCACGTAGCACTGGTAGCATGGTAGCATAGATAGAACTGGTAGCACAGGTAGCACTGTAGCATAGGTAGCAACAGGTAGCACAGGTAGCATATAGCGCATAGGTAGCACTGGTAGCACTGTAGCATAGAACTGGTAGCCATGTAGCACTGGTGCAGCTGGTATAGATAGTTAGCCATGGTAGCCCAGGTAGCATAGGTGACTGGGAGCATAGGTAGCACTGGTAGCATGGATCACTGGTAGCACAGGGTAGCACAGTAGCATAGGTAGCATGGTAGCACTGGTAGCATAGGTAGCACTGGTAGCACTGGTAGCAAGGAGCACTGGTAGCATAGGTAGCACTGGTAGCATAGGTAGCATAGGTATCATGGTAGCACTGGTAGCATAGGTAGCACTGGTAGCATAGGTAGCACTGGTAGCACTGGTAGCCTAGGTAGCACTGGTAGCATAGGTAGCACTGGTAGCACTGGTAGCATATGTAGCATAGGTAGCACTGGTAGCACTGGTAGGGTAGCACTGGTAGCACTGGTAGGGTAGCATAGGTAGCACAGGTAGCACTGGTAGCACTGTAGCACTGGGTAGAACTGGTAGCATAGGTAGCACTGGTAGCACTGGTAGCACTGGTAGCACTGGTAGCATAGGTAGCACTGGTAGCACAGGTAGCATAGGTAGTACTGGTAGCACAGGTAGCACAGGTAGCACAGGTAGCACTGGTAGCATAGGCAGTACTGGTAGCATAGGTAGCACTGGTAGCATAGGTAGCACAGGTACACTGGTAGCATTAGGCAGTACTGGTAGCATATAGTGTAGCACTATGCTATGAACTTTTCAATCCATATAATGTGAATATTGTGATGCATACATTTTATTTCACTATTAATTATGCAATTCATGTTCTTTCTAATCCTATCTAGGCCTTCATACAGGATTCCTTCCTAGGACAGTGTCAGTTTGAAAGATCTTTCAGCTATATGAAGCTTATTAAAACCCGCATATAACACTGACCAAAACCTTGGTCGGCTCATGAGAATTGCTATTGAGGGTCCTGATCTTTCAGCTGTAAACTTTCAAGTTCTAGAGATTAAAACAAATACATAAAGAAAAGAAGAACTGAGCTTTGTTTTTTTGTTTTATAATAAAATAATTTAGCTCTGAGTCACAACTTATAATTATAATTAAAATTTCAGATTTCTTTGGAGGGAGAGGGGATTTCAGCCCCCCTCCTGTATGGCCCCAACTATATGTTCCCTGTAAATTCAGACAATGCAAAAACCAGCAACAGCTAAAACAACATATTATTAGGTAAGAAGGGCTGGAAAAAAGTTTCCGTGCTGCTGTAATGCTCTTGTTTCTGTGTAAACCCTTTACCTTACGCATGCGTGAACGGATTGTGAACAGGGGACTAAGGGTAATGTCAACCACACTCTCTCCCCTTCTCAGTTCAGTTTTTCCCACGTGTTCAATAAAAGTTCACCCGGTGACTTCAGAATCCCGGGATTTCTCCGATGATGGCGCGACTTAAAGGTAGGTGGCCTGAGCTGACTAGCCTGCTCTGCTCTACCCCCGTTGCGCTACCTGTAGGTATTGGCTGCAGAACATTTGGTGACGTTGGTGTGATCCGCTGTCGTGTGATCGTCTGTGGTCCTGATCAACTTTGTCATTCCGCCTCGTCATCAGTGTTGGAGACTACTGGTCACCATCTTTCCTTGCTGTGGTAGTGTGTTACAGCTTCTGTTGACCGGTGAGTGGAGGTTTTCTGTATTTCGTGGGCTACTCCCATTATGAGATAGTGTGTGGTTAGGTGAAGTTCCTGTTCTCACATATGGTTCTGGCCAGGCTAGGGGTGGCAAATTTAATTTTTTTTTTCTTTCGGATTTTGGGAACCATTCTTGTGTAGACACTGCTATAAGGATTGAGGCACCTTCTGTGTTTCAGTTTCAGGAGTGATAAAAGCTGCTTCAAAGTGTGTGTGTATGTGTGGGAGGGAGGGGGGTACTAACTTAGTCTAGCAGAGCCAGACCCACGTAGCAGCAAAGCGTGCCGAGGGTCTGGGGACATGGCCATACCAAATTTGTTCTGGAGGAATGTGGAAGTGGCGAGTGCCCCACCTCCTTTATACCTGAATTTCTACTGCAGATTAGCCATGATTGCTAAACCTGGCATTGGAAAGGTTGGCGTGACACACGCAGGAATTTCTATGTCCCCCAGACCCATTCCCAGCGTAGCGATTCGGTAAAGGGTCTGGCTACAGCGGACTAGCACTAACTATCACAAGCCAATTTACTCTCATGAAAAGCACTTATGTTTCATGAAACAATATAACATTAATATTACCCAAGCTAAATACAAGCTTACCAATGCAATTTAATATTTATATCTGCATATTATGTGCCCCCCAAGCTAAAACTCTGGGGGGGGGGGGGGCGGTGACCCCTTTCACCCCCTCCCACTTCTATCATCCCTGCAGTTTAAAATGGTTGTTAGTAACTCACAAGTGCTGAACTATCTTGTATGTTGGGGTTATTGAAAGTTGGAACAAGTGGACAAACCTTCCTTCTAGCAATTGTGAAACAGTATTCCTGTTTTGTATTACTGGGTTTGTAGCTCATAAGTTCTGGGACGTCTTGTATGTTACAGCATGTAGAACAACCAGTGGGACACACATGAATCAGCAAGAGAGAGTGTTGTCCATTAATGGGGGCTTCGCCACCACCCCCCTTGTTGCTCGAGGAGGGGGGGGGGGGGGGCTATGCTCCCGTATCTCCCAGATGCTGTCACAAAAGCATGTTTCGGCTATTTTAGGTTCATTTGACAAAATGACTATAGTACACACCTATATAAGTGGGTGGGGCCTCCCAGGATTACCCATGGACAGTTGACGGCAAAGCTGGACAGCCAGGGTTTCATACAGGATTTTTTGTTGGAGGGGGATAATTAGAAACTTTTACACATATAAGCATCACTCTCGTACTTTCAGTAGGGACTGCAAGTGTTGAGAGAATAGGCAAATATCATACTTGACCCTCAAAAACAAAATTGTTGATGGAGTGGCAGTGGGGTAGGGGAATCTAGTTTTGGTGTGTGGGAGGGAGGAGGGATACTTTCTCTGGAGGGGGAAAACTTTTGCTGGGGAGGGAAAATTCCACGGCGTCCCCCCCTCTGTATGAAACCCTGACAGCTATGGCAAGAGGGACGGGTGGACATCCTGTGGAATATTCCAAGGGATCATGGGATGGGAGGACAGTGAAACGCACATTCATCTGTAAGAGGGACAGGTGGACATCCTGTGGATTGTCTCATTGTCACATGGGATCGTGGGATAGGATAGACATTTTACAACATTTCTGAACAGCACTCTAACCTGAAGGCTTTATCTCATTTTTGTGTATATCCAGGTTCCTATCTGGGATTCCTGAAGATGTGGCTGTGCAAGTCAAGGCCTTGGAACCAAAATCCATTTATGTAGCAGTTCGTGTTGTGCACCAATTCATGAGCTCTTGGTTCGTTTCTGGTGGAGGGTCTCCCAGAACTACTCTTAGAAAGATGACATCTCATCGTCCAACTATTGGAGGCATGACCAGACACAAGGTCGACAAGGAGGTGAGTCTTCTAAATCCTCTGTACATGGTTGGGATCAAGTTGGTAGTAGCTTTGGTGGGTCTGGCAATGGCTCCGGTGGGTATAGTAGTTCGGGAATGGTTCTAGTAATAACTCAAGTAATAGTTCTGGTAATACTAAGGCTCTTATGAAGCGGTGTAGTTGTTAAACAGCTGCATGCAGACTTGCTCTAGATCACTGTGTCAAACAAAGATTTATGGTTATTATCCCTCAGCGTGCATGCTTAAGAGGGTTATAGTAATTGTTTTGTGCGTTCTGTCATATTCTGATTTTGGAGATTACTGACAATTAACCCTTGTATTTTGTATGAACTTACTCAGAAGGCCAATTTAAGACCTATTATTGTGCTCTTTTTTATATTTCAGGCTGGTTTATTTTAGAAAACACAGAGCTGTCAGCTCTGTCTAGGTACTAGCTTTTGTGAGTAATGCCCCTATTGTTACATCGTAATCACGTGAACAGATAATTTCATTCTGCTTGTAGTAGTCTTGCTTTGTGCTGGGAAATTTATCCAAGTGCTGAAGAGAAGTTTTGCGTGGAAAATGTATACCAGTGAGTGACTCTGGCCTGTTTAGCTTCTTCTTTTGTGAAGTCAGCGCTTACATCTACCACTCCAACTATATTGATACCTGATTATAATAGCCAATATATTATTCTTTTGATTTGAGATGATTTTGTAATTTCTAGCTAGTGTATAGTAGCGGTGAGGGTTTGCTCCTTTGGTGCTTCATTGGTGTGGTGACCCTAATCACGTATTAACTAATGGCCCATATAAGAGTAATCATGTAGTGCAAAGCACGATGGTGATGACTCAGATGTATTAGTAGACTCTGGAGCTGAGGCAACTGTTGTGCGTCATATGGTAGTACCTATATTGTTTGCTGAATTTGGTTGTAAATATGAATTCACTGAGTGTCCTGTTGCATGTGTGGAAATAAAGACTGGTCCCATTGAAGCATTTGATACTGAATCGGTCCAGAGGTTTTTGGGCATGGTCTCCCTCAAATTTTCCTTACAGATCAGGGATCAGTTTTATGTCTGGTGTCTTCAAGAAACATGTGAACTTTAGCTATATCTCAAGTACGTACATCACCTTATCATGCCCAGAGTGACGGTGCCCTCGAAAGGTGGCATGTATGTCTTAAATGATTATCAAAGCCCAGTGTTGTAAGAGGGATTGGGATTGTTTCCTCAAATATTTTCTGTTGGCGTACAGAGACACCCCACATGTTATGACACGCTACAGTCTCTCGACTTACTGTATGCCGGGAAGGTTCATGGGCCCCTGAAGTTATTGCGGTACTCCTGGTTCCAGGAGGAGTGGCCTAGTGTAAATCTATCAGATTGGCTTGTTGATGCTAAGGCAAAGTTGGCTGAAATGGCTCTTATTGTAGCAGATAGGGAGGCTAAAGCAGAGCTGCAGATCTTTAGACAGTTTCAATTCAATTTCAGGTACTTCGGCTTTGTGAGCCTTCAAAGTGAATGAATAAGCAAGAACACACAACACAGGGCTTAAATACCCTGCTTAACACATAACAAAGAACTATATTGAGGTGTGGGATGAAGTGCATACAAGTAATTAACACATATACAACCCACTCAACAGGTTTTCTGAGTATCCTATGGGGCCGAGGAGGACACTCGGAAAAGGATTGCAATTTTGCCTGTGTCACTACGGCCTTAGTGCCACAGGCAAAATTGAATCATATTCACTTTAATTGATTCTTTTCATGCATTGTGTAACCACTTAGCTAGTTATTCACATGCTTCAGGTGTAAACATTATCAATAACTTGCTCTACTTATACCAGCTCTCAGCTATCATTCTTTTTAGTTTCACTACTTTGAAGGGCAAATTGAGCCCGAAATATTATAGAATATTATTACAGTAGTCAAATATTGGTCAACTGGAAAGTAGCTGATGCGTCTTGCCATTTGAGTACTTTAATTAACCAATCAAATTTCTTTCTATGTCCGGTAGGAAAGCGTTATCCATATTCTTCCAAAATGCTGAGGGACTCTCTATAAGCTTCATACGTTCTATTCTGAGGGTTTGAAGTCTGTAGGTGATGTGGTGTAACACTACCACATCAGACGTTCTCACTCTACACACACACATCATTCATAACAACCAACCTGGGAAGGTAGACTTTCTATTCCTCAATCTAGAATTCATTCTCTCGCCTCTTACTCACCAAAACCATTACTCAGTTACGCTCCTTTCTTGGACTCGTCAATTACTATTCTCGTTTTGTACCCTGCCTGTGTAGTTATACATCTATAACACCTCATATTACAAAAACATCTCCTCAACATGTCCTTTGGAATGCCGACATGACAGTCATTTAGCAATATTATATCTGTCATTTGCAACCATTCAATGTTAGTTACTCCCACATTGTCAGATGTGGTTTCTGTGTTCACTGATGCCTCTTTGTTGGATGTGGGAGGTGTTCTGTGTGTTTCCAGGAATAAAGAATGGCACCCCTGTGCGTATTATTCACGTCAGCTTCAGCCCCAAGAACGAAAGTACTCATCAACATAATTAGAAGCATTGGCGATGTTGAACACAATAGAACACTTCAGTTACTACTTATGTGGTTCTATTTTCACTGTCTATACTGATCACAAGGCGCTAACTAGTCTTTTTAATCTTCTCACCTGAACTATTGTCTCTGGAGATGAAGACCGAGACTTTCATCCTTCGATTTCAAGTTGTCTATATCCCGGAAAAACCAACTCTATGCCAGATGCTCTGTCCTGTCGGGTTGGAATGACCCTCAAGATCACCAAGACAGAGGAAGTCAGGATAATGTAGACAGTGTAGCACAATACCACTTCTCTAATTTCAAAGGGAGGGTAGATGTGGTGTAACACTACCACATTATCAGGCATTCTCACTCTATGCACACACATACATTCATAGCAACCAACCTGCTAAGCTTTATTTGGAACTTTCAATGTTAAACTTACCATTCAATCATCACGCATGCGCACACTCACTTATATTGTACAGTCTTGTCATCATTTACTCAGTTCTGTTACACGTGCAGTATTTGCAAGCAGTAGCATTTAAATTCTGCAACCTTGTTGAATCTGGCCACAGAACTCTGGTATGATGCCTACTTTACGTATAAAAAATGAATAATGGTTTAATCTAAAATAGTTGTTGTTTTTAATTCGGAGAACGCGGACCTGTTCTCGCCTGCATGTGTGCGGTTATGGCGTCGAAAGGGTTAAATCCTCGTAAGGATCAACAACCATTGAGGATTTTAGAGCTCAGTAATTCATACACAATCTCACCGATTCATTCGGCTTAGATACCGACACAATTGGATCAGTCCAAAGGCTAGTTGAGTGACTAGCTATACCAGTGTCTAGTAGATTCAACACTGACTCAATAAGTTGCAACTTTGTGAATGCCCTTGATAGAACAGGTTCTAAATGATTTATTGTCACATCACATGAGCAAATAATTTCTTTTTCTGCCCACAGTAGTTTTGCTATATGCTGAAAAGTAAACGAATGCTTGAATTTAGGTGTTGAAACTATATACCTGTGAGTCTCCTGCACGTTTAGCTATTTCTTTGAAACAGCAATTAGCTACATGTACCGTTTTCATTGCTTGAGCTGTATAGATACCAGATTAGGAATAACCGGTCCGAGAATTGGTTTTGCTATAGTATAACTACTGATGTATAGTAGCACTGAGGGTTCGCACCTTTGGTGTTCATTGGGTTTGCACCTTTGGTGTTCATTGGGTTCGCACCTTTGGTGTTCATTGGGTTTGCACCTTTGGTGTTCATTGTGCTGAGTTTTCTCGTGTATATATTAATGACATTATGTTTAGTTATGACTAACAATTACAAATGCGGTCATCTCAAACAGGTTCTAAGTAGACTACTTGTAAAGCAGCCCCAGATTTTGTAATTATTTCCAAATGTTTTGATGTTTTAAGACTTCTGACTCTATTCTCACTCTCCTACTCTTTGTGATAACTTTGTACTGCAGACAGATGCCTCTTCAGTGGGTCTTGGTGCAGTCCTTAATGTTGTTCAGCTTCCGGTTGTGTTCTGGACAAGCTGCCTGAAGGAATGTGAATAGAAGTATTCAGTGTCTGAACTGGAGTCCCTGTCAATGGAATCCTACACTTGTTCTGTATCTTCGTCCGTCACACTTTGTCTGTGTCTTTCAACAACTCTCGTTTGGCACGCTGGGCAATGAAGTTACAGCCCTATATGCTTTCACTGTGAAGTATTGCCCGGGTTCTCACAACAAGAATGCTGACTCTTTGTCTAGGCTGGTTGACTCCAAGATGGAGGCCATAGTGTGGAGGCCACAATGTACAAGACGTTCATCTATTTCTGGAACAGATCGTGTCCAGCCAATGATACAGCTGTTCAGTGCTCACTCCAGCTATCCACTTCCCAAGAGTGCCCTGGAATTTATCGGTTAGATTCAGCACCATTATAAACATCAAGAACTGGCTTTACAGATAGGAGGGGGATCTGTTGTGGACATTTAAATCCATGTCATTGAGATGCATACACTTTACCTCACTATTATGTAATTCACACTCTATTTGTTTCTTTCTAATCCTATCCATACATTGAGCTATATGTTTCTAGTTGTGTACATCTTGCCCCAGTTCATTTACATGTAAACCCTTTACCTCATGCTTGCGTGAAGGGATTGTGAACTGTCTGTGTCATAGTCAACCACTCCCCTCTCAGTTCAGATTTCCCATGTGTTCAATAAATTCAACCGGACATGAGAGTGTGTGGGATTTCTCTGATGCCAGCGACTTTGGGAGGATAGTGGCCAGAGCTGAGACACTTGCACTATCTTACTCCCGTTCTGTTCCTACCTGTGGGTCGAGGCTGCAGAACACACTGGAAGTAGAGGTTGAAATTTACCAATTTAAGTTTCTTAAGACAATATACAACCCCTGTAATGAATTTACTGATGACATTTGTTTAGAACGAACAACAATGCTGGTACAGTATTTTTCTGTAGAATAAAAGTTATTATGCACAATCTCATGTGGAAGCGTAATTCAGTTGGTTAACATTATTGGTGTAGGGTACTCTGGACTAGTTCCGCAAACACAGATGGAGAGAGGAAAAAAACCCAACTATTTCAGAACCTCCCGTTCCCATTCCTCTCTTTCAATCTTTCTCTTCCCATCCTCCCTACCTTGTTGTCACCCTGACCCATGTAGCATGTTTACTGACTATCCTCAATAGAGCTTGTATAACACCAATTATCACTGTCTGCTCAATACATAATTTCAGGCTTGAGTGAACAATCACACACAGTCAACTACAAACCCTTTTTTTTTTTTTCCAAGATTTGTATGTGAGTGTCAGAAAATTTTGCAAACAGTAGCTAAGCCTCTTGAGAAATTATACAGACATTCGTCAAGTTCATGTATCTTCAAGGACCACTATTCTTGTTGTGTGCATTAGCTGCACTTATGTTTGATGGGACAAATAGCATAGAGCTGGACAAAATTCACTTGGACTACATTCAATCAGTTATTGCCCAGTTTATGGCAAGTAAAGGTAAGAGCAGCTTAAAATATATTAGATCCTACAGGCCATTTGATAATTTCAGAATGTATGTGCATTTTAGTAGTAAGAGCATTCACCAACTATTTGAGTTGTAACCTTATAATAAAAATAATAGTATTTAGAATTTGAGACCACAATAGCTTTTTTTTTTTTTGTTCATGAAATTGTGATTAACAACAGCAGAATTGTGCCACTGCATTTTTTTTTTTTTTTTACTAACTACTACCATTAAAAAATATTTGTTTTATGTTCAACAAATATGTCATTACCAAATCCTACCACTCATTATTTGTGAACCTTGCAGGGTGTTTTTTTAATGGAGTTGTATATCCACCACACTTAACTCCATCTCAACTGATTCAATCTACAATAGAAAAACAATTCTTTCTTCCACCAATTGTGCTTTGGAACCCAATCATAAATTGCAATGTTATTGTTGCATGTTCTGTATGTAATGAGCTAATGTACCACTCTTCCTGGAATGATGGCAGTTTAAAATATAATGCTCCTCGTCTCCTTCACGATTTAAAAAGTCATGTACTCCTAGTCAGTGCTGTATATCATTGCAAAAATGGCCATAAGATTCTTTCACACGATGAAAGAGTTTTAAACAAAATCAATGAATATTTCATTCCATTTATTTTGCTCCACAAAACTGGCTTTACCAAAGATTTTGTGAACTTTTGTTGCACTTTCTGTCAGAGTGGGATGACTTTTCATGCTCTTGAAAAGACAATTGCACAAATACGTTGGCAATACTACGAAGAGAGAAAACAAATGTATACTGAGTATGCAAATATTTTAGATGTGACAACCTTAAAAATTTTACCATTTACTGAGACATGCACACAATATCTCCCAAGTGATGATGTCATTTGTCAATGCTTTGTGACACCATTTCTAAGAAATGAAAATCTATACAGATCTTACTTACAATCTATGCCAGTGGGTAGCTGTTTGAGTGTTGATCATACGTACAAAATTGCTGCAAATGTAGGATACTTGCGGAGTGATCAGAAGTGGGCTTCTCAGTACGATGGAGTTTCCATAGTATTTAATAGTGATGGAAGAATTGTATCTTGGCAATTTACGAAATCTGGCAGCTTTAATGAAGTAAGACCAATACTAGTGGCTTTGGCTGATCGCAGTAATGCACAAGAAACTGTAGTGAATTCAGTTTTTATAGACAACTGCTGCCAGTGGAGAGGTAAATTACAAGAAGTTTTTGGCACAACCTGTAAAATAAAGCTAGATATTTTCCATGCCATACAAAGAGTAGTTAAAAAAATTCCAAAAAAACATTCTTTTCATTCACAGTGTGCATTTGACTTAGGGCAGGTTTTTCGAAGTGAAGGAGATCACGGTATTAAGAGGACAAAGCCTACTCCCTGTTCTTCAAAAATGCTGGCGAATTTAGATTTATTTATACATCGATGGACAAATATTTCTCATGATAGTATTCCTGTCCTTAACATAGCTGCTCTCCATGAAATAGAAAAACTCAAAATACATATAAAAAAAGATTGCCTCAGTGATATTTCTGTTGGTTGTGGTACTAACCGAAATGAAGCATTTCATAGATATATAAGAACTTTTGTTCACCGTAGTAGAGTTGGAATTCTTGTAGCATATGCTCTAATGATGGTGATTATCTACCAATTTAACAGCATGGATGGAACTCCTAGAAAAAAATTAGTCCAGCCTATTATATCACGCAGCTTAAAACCACCATATGAGCCAATGGGAGTTGTCAATTCCTCTGTTAGTAAAGATTATTCATGGCATCAGGAAAGTAGTGCCAGTGAAGAACAAATTGATCACAATTCAATAATTCAAATAATTCAGCAATCAGTGCAGCAGCACAAGTTGATGACACTAATGGGCAGTCATTCTTGTACAGCAATTGAGTTATGGAAATTCATTCAGTATACTAAGTTTTTTCCAATCACCTCAACATTAAGTGAGAAAGAAAAAATCAAGCATGACCAAAGATGAAGTATTGTATTCTTGGAAATTTTCTAAAATAAATGTTCCAGAAGATGGAAATTGTTTCTTTACATCAGTTGCTTTGGAACTTAATTATTTTTCTAAAGAAACTATAGAACAATTAGGCCTTTCTCAAACTGCACCAATTACTGAGTTAGCTGCAAAATTAAGATCAATCATAGTGGATGAATGGATGGGTCCACGCAAACATGTGTATGAAGAGTTTGTAACAGACATACCTCAGTTTGATTCTTGGGCTAATTCATTTAAAACAAAACTGTTTTTTTGATTGTGAGTTGGGTAACACAATGCCACTAGCCATGGCTAATGCTTTGGGTGTGTCATTTGTTGTGTTTACTTCCCATGAGCGCTCATCTCCTTATTATGTGGCATCTATAATTTCATCCACAAAAGTTTTATATCTGGCATATAACTTGCATGGTTGTGGTCATTATGACGCTTGTGTTCCAAGTGAGACTCTTCCCTCTAGTATTCAAATTATCAAATGCAGATGTGGAGTTAACAGAAAAGAAAATGAAAAAGAAAGATTTACTTCCTGCAATATTGGGACCAATGGAAGGCATTCAACCTGCAAATGCTTGGCAGCTAATCAGGCATGCTCTTCTAAATGTAGGTGCAAGCATTGTGAAAATCCAAATGGACAAAGGATTACACTGGGAAAGCGAAAAAGAGCACTACATGATTGGCAAAAAGTCAACATTAGTAAAAAGGATTTCATTTATAATAGAGAGCACCCAGAACAAGGAAGCTGGTCAAAGCTTGAAGACATATTATTTGCTAATATACCATTAAATTTCTAAATTCAGAAATGATAGACATTTCTATCCCTACTATTTGCAATGTCTTTAACTCAATTGTCAACTTTGCCAATGGTCCTTACTGCACAATTGAAATACCTGAAGGGGAATTAATACGAAGAAAATCTGGAAAACAATGTGCAGGTAAATTTAAACAATACGAACAAGAAGTCAGTTTGTTTGAGAAAGTCCAGCAACAAATGTAACAACATATCTTCTATTCAGTTAATTAAACAGTTAGCTACTTAAAACATTTACATTAGGCTATTGTGATTAACATGCTATTATATCCTAGATATGTGATTGTTCCTTGATATAATTTTAATTATTATGATCATATGATTTTGTCCAGTAATATACACATCTCCCAAGTGTTGTTATTTTAGTAAACTAAGTTTTGGGATATATTACTTTTGGAAAGAAAACTAAACCAAAGGTTTTAGAAACCCTGGAAAAAAAAAGTGAACTAAATAGCTAATTTAGAGACAAAAACAACAACAACAAAAAAACAACAACCAACAACAGCAAAAAAACAAAACAAAAAAAAAAAACAGTAAAGCCAAACTACCAGTTGAGAGCAATTTTTATTTAAGCAATTCTGAAATTAAATTTAAAAAATATTATTAATAAAACAAGACTCACTGTGCAGGCAATAATAAGTCATTTCAATACTATTTCATAACCCTCTAGTTATACTAATAGTATGAGTTTAAAGGTAGTATACTTCCAGCTTATATCAGTTATTGGTTCTTTTTAAGCTATACATGAAGCTTGTTATAAGATTTAGAATGGGATACAGTAGCTTATTTATAAACCAAATATTAACTAGATTCCTTGGAGCAGCGCTTATATCATGGATGTTACATAACTTAAAGGCAATAATTATATTTTCATTAATATTTAAATTGTTACTGTCATATGATTATTTATATCAAGATGTACCCAAAAATTGATTTAGTTGTTTGAAAGATTTAAGTTTAAAGGTTAACTATTATCACAGTCCTTGCCAGCCAACAGCTAGCACAGTTATACAACCTCAGGAGTTTCACTCTGTATGGGAAAACTATAAGACGCTTTTCATCTCTTGGACGACTGTTCATCAATAGAAAGTTTTCTGATCCATTATCCAGCTTATCACTGAAATTGTTAAAGGTGGATGATGAACAAACATGCTGTTTATCTCCTCCTCCTTCAACATCATTTCTGGAGAAACTTGAGACTAAAATTTTGTCTTTTGTCCTTCTCTTACTACCTTGCCACAGCATTCTTAAATCTGTACAAACAAATAACAATCACAAATAAAACACACTATATTCATATGCAAACAAAAAATATTTACTATTCAATTATTAAGAGTATTACTTGCATGTAATAAACATGTCACATGTAAAAGTATATAAAATACCTAATACTATGTATAATAAAAAATTTATAACCCACACCACAGGTGATGCATACAAATTAGGCAATTAAACACGAACAGTTTTCAATGTGCATAAATTAGACGCACACACACACATGATGTGTATAAATCTAACAAGCGAACACACACATTATTTTGAACACTTACACATATACATGATGCACATAAAAGCAACTTTTATGTATATATGTGACAGGATCTGAGAAAACAGCCCACTTCGTGCAAAACATGAAATTGAGATACAGGCAAAAACATCGAGTTGGGCATAGAAATTGGAAAACATTTTTATTTGTTCATACCAATCTAAAACCCTTTGCCTACCTACTGACAAAATTTGAAGTGTCAACGACAAGTATTTCATGGCGAGCGTGTCGTTAGAAATGCCGCACTCCTTTCTCTTGCGGTCTTTCAAACGCATTTTTCTCAATTTTTCCGAAATAGCGTGGTAGAACAGGCGAAACTTTAACGGCTCATAACTCGAAAAGTACTGATAGCCTGCTAATTATTTATGGCTCATTTTGAAGGAAATTTTAAGGAGTACATAGCAAATACAAAAAATTTTGATGGAGTGCTCCAAGTGGGCTGTTTTCTCAGATCCTGCCACATATATTATTTATGCTCTACGAACATGCTGTACTTACTCTGTGAGAATTCACAACCTTTTTTAGCCTTGGCTTGAGTTAGTCATCTGAAATCCCCCCCCCCCCCCCCCCCCCCCCCCCCCCCCCCCCCCCCCCCCCCCCCCCACCCCCCCCCCCCCCCCCCCCCCCCCCCCCCAGAAAAAGAAAAAAAGAGGGTATTTTGACCACACCCTATGTTCATAGTTATGGCTTTATGGGTGTAAGGGCCAGAAGAGTAGCCGGCAAAGTACCACAACAGCTTTGGGGGAACCACAGGTAGACATAAGAAGCTATAACTATTTCACATCATAGTGTATTCTAAATATTCAACCAGACTACATACACATTGACTTGTGTTTATTTTTTGTGATGCAGTACATGTGGTAGAACACATGTACAGTGGAGTACATGTGGTAGTGTTTAAGTGCATTTGATAATAATTTCAAATCCTGTTCTGTTCTCTTATCTCTGTGTTTATGCATGCAAGAATCTTGAAAACCCACTCAAACTATACAGTTGGCGCAGAAGCTAGCACTCAAATATTCTAGTGACATAAAGTAATCTTTAAAATTCATTCAGTATGTGATTTATTTATTTTTAAATACAATTTGTGATGATGGAAGCATTGTAATATAAATACTAATGTAAAACAATTACATTTAACAAAAACAAGAAAATTTTGGATTTTGTAACAAAAACAACAAAAGAGACACAAAATAAAAATTCTGTCCTCCTTTGAATAAAAATAGACAAATAATTGCAGAGTAACCAAGGTACCTACGTAAATAAAATTAGTGTGTGCATATGTGTATGTGTGTGTGTGTTACTTTGTAAACCACTCTGTAACATAGTGGGAAATGTAATTGGATATACAACATTTTTCAAGCTATAGGTGAATTTATTTTCTTACTATATACGAGAATGGATTTTTTTTAATAAGTAAATAACCTAAAAGGTATGTGCATATGCTAATTATGTAGGCTGGATATACCGTGAATGTAGTTGTATTCTTCCTCACATTAGGTATGCTTCAAGGTGTATGATGATAGAGTTTTCGGAACCTCCTATTTGTCTGTCTTTGTCGGACTACATGAAGCTTGTAGAATTATGGAAGAAGGCTGGCTCTTGCACTGCATTCTGTATTCACTTGGGACACTCATTTTTTTCTGATGGTGTTGCTGAAGTGGATGATACTATTTTACCGCTTCTGCATACCATGGTCAAGGGTTCAAACATACTCAGTCCACGTGTCTTACCAGCATATTCTATTTTATATTGGTTCAGTGTCAAGGTACTAACTACATAGCTAACTCTATATTGGTTTTCCAAGGATTAGTGAGTCTGTATTCCCATGTGAGACACTTAAAGGAGTTACACAATTGAGATTCCATAGTGTTTATGTATAGCTATATATATATATTATAATTATATAGCTATATATATATTTTTATTTTTTTTATTTATTTTTTTTTAATGAATGCACTTAGTAAACAACCACTGGAATCAATTTAGTTATGTAAATTTAATACCAAAAGACACGTGAGCAAATCAACATCCACGTGAAAAGGGGGCAGCTACTTGGGTGCGCATTATTGCAGTAACTTTTCCTAGAGTTTAGCGAAGTCTGTCTTACAGTTCTAAGTTAATTCCGTTTGCAGGTATGCACCTAGAGAGAACCTATGGAGTGAAATTACCTGCCACTGATGGACAGAGGGTAGGCAAGATTAAAAAAAAGAAGAAGAAAAAAAAAAGATAACCTAGTGGCTACACCCAAACTATGCCCAGACCATTATTTAGCTAGTAGATTGTGATATAGCTTTAGTGTCATTAGCTGGCTTTTGTATTTAATTAAACATATCCTATTAACTAGCTATTATGATTGTTAAAACTGTTTTTATGTAGAGTTCTTACCCCTCCACATTTGTTTTCTAGGCAACTCTGAGTAACTTCATTTTTAACTTGGGGTTAGCTGATACAGAAGCTTTTCTTTAGCTTTCTTATTGTGTTAATATTATGACAATAAAAAATTGAGCTTGCAGAAGTGTACAAATTTCAAGGTATAGAGTCATTCCCGTGAATTTCAGAAGAATTCTCATAGGCAAGACAGCGTGGATGTTGCAAAAACTCAAAAGCTTACTATATTTGGGACGCCTTTAAGGTCTTCTGTGGCAGGCAATTTCACTTCTTCAGGTTCTCCTCTCTAGGTGCACTTCTATGAATAGAACAGCACCATGAAATAACTATTTAGAACTGCAAGATGGATTTTACTTATCTCTAGCAAGTTACTGCATTAATGAACACCCGAGTTACGCCCCCCTTTTCACGTGAACATTAATTTACTCATGCATCTATTGCTGTTAGTTCGCATGACTACATTGTTTCTGGGTTGTTGTTTTTTGTTTTGTTTTTGTTTTTTGTTTTTTTACTAAGTGGATGCTTCTTCATTTACCTCACTTGCATAACTCAACTTGGACATACTGGTCTCATAAATGCATATTTACTCTAATCAGCCAGCAGTCATGTGCTGCTACAAGTACTAATATGATGGTAATCAGCTAGTGTGTTTAAACATTTTGTTTTTACCTTCTTCGACAACAACTTATGAACCAATTAATGGACTGCTGAAAGTCTTCTACCCCTCTTAACGTCACTTCCAAAAGGCTAACAAAATTCATACTGTGTTTAGCCCAAACTAGTGATTGTATGTATATACTTCAGTTGACATTTAAGCATAAGACCAATATATAATGTATTCCTACTGATACAAGTACCCATCACGAACTTAAAGTATTTGCACTCATACCCACTCATTACAAAATGTATATGTACTTGTAAAGTACCCAAATTCTTTTCAAAGTATTTCATCCAATGTCTGCTTCCCATATTGTGTACTAATTTGTGTATATAGATATACTAAAGGAACAAATTACATGTATTTATAAGTTATTTGTGATTGTAGATTCTTGAAGAAGGCGGACTCTCTGCATGAAGCTGGATTATGTTCCTGGGCTGTCGAATGAAGAAACAATGAGCTTTAAGACATGGCTACAACAGAACAAGACCAAAGGGGCAAACAATGTCCCTAGAAGATTTGGGGATGGCAAGAATGTAAAGTGTACGGTCGTATTACAAGGGGCCTTCAGCAAAGAAACTAAGTCTTTACTCGATGTTGGTGAGTACTGTGCTAGTGTATTTCTTATAATCAAAAACATGCTCTCCCTATTTCAGCTATTTTATGGTGCTAAAGACAAACCAACCGATACAGACACTTTACAGCCATCTGAGTTGCAGAGCAGCAACAGCCTCAATTCAACTTCCAATAGTTTGGGGATAAGTCCTTCTGCCAATTCAAAGGCTTCACAACCCGAACATTGTACTGCTTCCATCAGCCCTACAATTCCCCCAGTTAAAAGAAAGAGGTACATGACTAGATCACATGAAAAAACTCCCAAAATAGATTATCTGGATTTCTTTCTCAGATGTGTTGAGTAATTTCATACAATATAATTAAAGCCATCATTGACTTGTACCAGTTTGTGTGCAAAGCATGCACAATACAATAGTGTACACTTCAGAGCAGGGTGGGGGTCAAAAACATGATACTTGCTAGTGCATCACACATATTATCTGGTGTAACACACACACATACATGCACACACACAATGGCGTCCCATGCAATATCTGTCCTCTCTTGTTTTCTTTTGTGCGGTAATCACAAATTTTGCTAGTACTTCATGCATTGCTAATACATAGACACTCAAATACAATTACATTGCAATTACTGCAAAAAAATGTATTTAGTTGTAATTAAATTCAATTGTTGCGATGCCTATGACCTCAACTCTGCTTCAGACATCAAGTATTTCACTTATGCATATTTATTATATACAGTGAATTCTCTCAACAACGGGCTCCTGAAGAACGGTCAGCCTCTCCACAGCAATAATTTTTCGTGGAACGAAACGTTTACAGTACAGTTCCAATAGTTTTATAGCCTCCAATGAACGGCCACCCCCGAATTCTTAACAACTGCCAGGGATAAATATCTTAGAGCGGTCAAAATAGTAAAATTATAGCTACATAATATATATAATAATTGTTCTTAATAGCTAGGTACAAATGTCCAGCAGCGATCAGTGGTTCAAGAGACCGTATAAACAATAAACACAGGGTATTTCCAGTCCATAGCCGCCACCTCTGTTCACATTTTCACCTTTAACTTCAACAAAAGCCCTTGTTGACTTCTCTTCTTTAAAACTGGTACAGAATTGGAGCCATGTTAATGGGGACATGTCCAATAATTGATCCGTCTTTGAAGACTGCTACAACACTCTAGTCTCTGACATTGGAAGGTTCAGGTTTGGAGAGCAAAATCAGCAAGAAAATCACTAACACAGAGATCATTATTTGACTATTACACCTCAATAAATCGTTCATTGGTCTATTTCTATTATGTTATGGATTATCATTGTTGCTTGGCATAATACTCTAAGAACCCCCGAAGAGTGGCAACTCTCTCAACAAAGGTCAAACGATCCGTCCCCAAGACCGGTTGTTGTTCGGAGGTTTTACTGTATATATATATATATGGCCTAGCACAGTCACCTATTTCTTAACTGTGGATTGGTAGCTAATAGGGGCCTGCTAGATTATGTTCATAATTTAAAAATTCTTCTTTTTTTATCTAAACAAATTTGTTATGACGTAATAAATAGATAATGGTAAATTTATTTATTAAATATGATGAATAAGTTAGTTAGTTGCCTGTACTGCCTAAAATTGCTGCCGTATTTGTTGTACCACTACTGACAGCCGCTGAAGTATTATTAAAAAATAATTAAGTAGCTAAGTAGAATAATAGTATAGTGTAGCTAATAGTTATTATGAATACACACACTGTCATGACGACTGCCATCATCGTTATGGACACACAAGCGCACTAGACAATGTTTACCCTTTGAAGTCAGAGAAGCAAACTAAGGGGACTAGGCTAAAAGAAAATTATAGCTGTATATTATTTTAAGTTAGCTAACATGGCTTTGGTGTGAATACTATATATCTTAATTACCTGCTCTGTAGTAGCAGCTTTGTTTAGCTCTTATTAAGCCCAGTCTTTGTCATTTTTTGTCTCCTCACAAGATTTCCTTCTTCTATTTTAGCAACTCAATACTCCCATTTTCTAGCATTTTAAAACTTTTATAGCTCCTCTCTATTAATTTTTCTGTTGATCAAGATATTAGAAATGTTTCCCATTGAATTAAGTGAAGCAAGCTAGAAAGGCTAGCAAAAAAATAATAAAAAAATAGAGAATCAGAATCTTGAATTAGTTAATGTGTTTTTGATTTAATTAAATGGCTACTATAAATCTTACCTGCTCTACAGTACCAGTTACGTATGAGCCCAGCTCTTTTGTTTGTTTGGTAGTTTTGTTTTTCATTTCTTTTATCTCCTCACCAATTTTCTTCTGCTATTTGGGCAGCTCTTGCTCCCATTTCCACCTCACTACTATTTCTTTTCAATCACTTTGGTTGTGTTCAACAAATACCCCGCAATAAAATTTTGCTAAATATTGCCTTGGAACTTTATAATACATGCAGGCACATTAGCAGAAAGGTATGTGTATGCCTATGGCAAAAAAAGGGTAAATATGCGCCTATGCAAATTGAATTAAAGACATTGATTTATACATATAATACATATTACTGGAGTCAGAGTGTAATATAGTGAAATAATTCATGAGCAGGCTAATAATTTATTTCAAAAGTCAGAGAGGCCTGAAGATAAAGTCTGCAGTGAAATATCTTTTGCTATATCATCTCTGATTGTAAAACTGAGGGTTGCTTCAGCTGGTAGGGGACTTGCAGCTGATTTTTTTGGCAGCTGCACTGACCTGGTTGGGTAGGCCTCCCTGGCCTAATGGAAGGTATAAAGTTTCGAATAGATTACATTCAGCTAATTTCTAAACCAAAATATAAGCAGGCTTCTTATAACAGTGCTTATAAATAGATTTGTAAATTTTTATGGCAATAAGAATGTCATTAATTATTAATATTGTTATCATTATAAAAATACATTGTATCAAGACAGTCTCTAAAATTGAATTTTCATCACAGTCTTTGCCAGTCAACTGCCATACTTGACAATCATGAGGAAAATCTGTACGGGAAACCAAAGACACCTTTAAGCTGTCGGATGACTTTCTTTTAATCATCCTCCTCCGACATCATTTATTGAGGAACTTATAACTCTGTACACACAAATAACAATCACAAATTAAATACACTAATTAAAAGTGGCAAACAAACATTTAAATCTGAATGTTCAGATTAAATTATTAGCGTGCCAATAACCATATATGAAGTAAAATACATAATACTATGTATAAACAAATTAAAAGCCCATACATACTTGATACGTACATACACATTATAAGGACATCTAAAACACACACATGAACACAACTATATATGATGCGTATAAACGAACACATTCACAGGATGTGTACAAATCTAAAAGCGATCACACAATTGATGTGTATCAATTAAAAGCAAGCAAACATGTGTATACATCTAAAAGCGAACACACTCACATGACGTGCATAAATCTAAAAGTGAACACACACACATGACGTGCATAAATCTAAAAGTGAACACACGCACCTGACATGCATAAATCTGAAAGCGAACATACACACATGACGTGCATAAATCTAAAAGCGAACATACACACATGACGTGCATAAATCTAAAAGTGAACACACACACATGACGTGCATAAATCCAAAAGTGAACATACACACATGACGTGCATAAATCTAAAAGTGAACACACATGACGTGCATAAATCTAAAAGTGAACATACACACATGACGTGCATAAATCTAAAAGTGAACATACACACATGACATGCATGAATCTAAAAGCGAACACACACACATGACGTGCATAAATCTGAAAGCGAACATACGCACATGACGTGCATAAATCTAAAAGCGAACATACACATATGACTTGCATAAATCTAAAAGTGAACACACACACATGACGTGCATAAATCTAAAAGTGAACATACACACATGACGTGCATAAATCTAAAAGTGAACACACGCACATGACGTGCATAAATCTATAAGCGAACACACGCACATGACGTGCATAAATCTAAAAGTGAACACACACACATGACGTGCATAAATCTAAAAGCGAACACACTCACATGACGTGCATAAATCTAAAAGTGAACACACACACATGACGTGCATAAATCTAAAAGTGAACACACACACATGACGTGCATAAATCTAAAAGTGAACACACACACATGACGTGCATAAATCTAAAAGCGAACACACGCACATGACTGCATAAATCTAAAAGCGAGCATACACACATGACGTGCATAAACCTAAAAGTGAACACACACACATGACGTGCATAAATCCAAAAGTGAACATACACACATGACGTGCATAAATCTAAAAGTGAACACACATGACGTGCATAAATCTAAAAGTGAACATACACACATGACGTGCATAAATCTAAAAGTGAACATACACACATGACATGCATAAATCTAAAAGCGAACACACACACATGACGTGCATAAATCTGAAAGCGAACATACGCACATGACGTGCATAAATCTAAAAGTGAACACACACACATGACGTGCATAAATCTAAAAGTGAACACGCACATGACATGCATAAATCTGAAAGCGAACATACACACATGACGTGCATAAATCTAAAAGTGAACACACACATGACGTGCATAAATCTAAAAGCGAACACACGCACATGACGTGCATAAATCTAAAAGTGAACACTCGCACATGACATGCATAAATCTGAAAGCGAACATACACACATGACGTGCATAAATCTAAAAGTGAACACACACACATGACGTGCATAAATCTAAAAGCGAACACACGCACATGACGTGCATAAATCTAAAAGCGAACATACACACATGACGTGCATAAATCTAAAAGTGAACACACACACATGACGTGCATAAATCCAAAAGTGAACATACACACATGACGTGCATAAATCTAAAAGTGAACACACACATGACGTGCATAAATCTAAAAGCGAACACACACACATGACGTGCATAAATCTAAAAGTGAACACACACACATGACGTGCATAAATCTAAAAGTGAACACACACCCA